>JGI24023J19991_10000670_pt1 | contig 26700 bp, 22 predicted proteins | sample Cruoilmetagenom1_FD_19991 | JGI IMG/M metagenome (IMG submission 19991) | reverse complement strand
AAGGAATATATTTGCATGCCAAAAATGGCCTCGTAGCATAACTGAATAGTGCACCACATTACGGCTGTGGAGGTTGAAGGTTTGAATCCTTCCGAGGTCACGAATAACTGTTTTAATAAGAAATAATGCCAAGCTTGCTTGAGCATTTTTTCTTATTAAAATATTTTCAAAGCGGAGCTTTATAAGGAGAACCCTAGGTAATCCTTCCGAGGTCACTTAACAGTAGAAAGTCCATTACATAAGGTAAGGTTATTAAAAAATTATATTATATTTAATGCCATAATGGATATAAACGTAATACGTTTATATAATTGTTGTGCCGCATATTACCAGCCGCATATTTTAGTACTTTCGGTTTTTGCCAATATACAATTCCAACGCTCTAAAAACCAAAAGAGCTAAAATTTACCAACACTCGAATTGAATATTCCGATAAAAAGATTTAGATTTGTCAAAAAATGACAAGTCTTATGGAAACCACATTTGGAGAATACATCCGACTTTTACGAAACGAAAACGAATTAACTTTGACTCAACTTGCGGCTAAACTGAATTTGGACTCTGCAAACTTGAGCAAAATCGAAAATGGAAAGCGAGATTTTGATGAAAAACGCTTGCCAAAACTTGCCAAAGTTTTCAAACTCAATCTAACCGAATTACGGAATGAATATGTAACCGACCAAATTGGAAAACATATTTACGAAACAAATTGTACAAAACAACTTTTACAAGTTGCAGAACAAAAAGCAGAATACAGAAGAACACTTAATAAATTACTTCAAACACAATAAAAATATGAACGTAGTATCATTTTTCGCAGGAGCTGGCGGATTAGATTTAGGATTTCAAAAAGCAGGATTTAATGTTGTTTGGGCAAACGAATATGACAAAGATATATGGGAAACTTACGAGAAGAATCATAAAAGCACAACACTCGACAGACGTAGCATAGTAAATATAGAATCGGACGAAGTTCCTGAATGTGATGGAATTATTGGTGGACCACCTTGCCAAAGTTGGAGTGAAGCTGGCTCATTACGTGGAATAAATGACAAAAGAGGACAATTATTTTATGACTTTATCCGAATATTGGAAGCTAAACAACCAAAGTTCTTTCTTGCCGAAAATGTGAGTGGAATGTTATTGGAAAGACATAGGGAAGCTCTAAAAAACATTAAAGAAATGTTTAAAAATGCTGGATACAGGTTATCTTTTAAATTGTTAAATGCTTCAGACTTTGATGTTCCACAAGACCGAAAACGAGTGTTTTTTGTTGGTATTCGAGAAGACCTCGATTTTGAATTTCAATTTCCTCAACCATTAAAAAAGAAAGTTACACTTAAACAAAAGATAGCCGATTTAAAAAATACTGTAGTTCCTGCAAAAGAAGGAAATAAAACAAATAAAGAAAATTGTAAAGTGCCAAATCACGAATATATGATTGGTGGATTTTCGTCAATGTTTATGTCTAGAAACAGAGTAAGAAGTTGGGATGAACAATCTTTTACAATTCAAGCTGGTGGAAGACACGCACCAATTCATCCACAAGCACCAAAAATGAAATTCATTGAGCAAAACATACGTGTTTTTGTACCAGGAAAGGAAGATTTATATCGCAGATTAAGTGTCAGAGAGTGTGCAAGAATCCAATCTTTTCCAAACGATTTTGTCTTTCATTACAACCATATTGCTGCTGGATATAAAATGATTGGAAATGCAGTTCCTGTGAATCTGGCTAAACATATTGCCATAAGTATCAAATCTCAAATTGAGAATGCAGAAAAGCAATCAAAACAAGTTACCAAGAAAAAATTGGAATTAGAAAATACATTTTCATAATTTATGGCTAGTCAAACAGTTAATGGTAAAGCTTTTGAATATGCTTTACTCTTTGAATTTTACCAACGTTTAAAAACAATTACAAGCGTTTCAATTACAAAAAACGAACCTTATAAAACAGCCAAAGGCTTTTTTGATAGTTTCAGCGAATCTGAACAAGACACTTTTAGAATCATAGCAAGTGCTTCAATAAATTTCCTAATTGACATTGAGCCTAGATTGTCAAATGGAATTAACGAAGATGATATTTTGGTTTTAGAATTAGTAAGTGACCAAGCTGGACAAACTGGGGATGTGAGAGACGTTTTAATGATTCGCTCTTTACAAAAATGGGAAATTGGGATTTCAGCAAAGAATAATCACAGAGCAGTTAAACATTCAAGGTTATCTAACAAAATCAATTTTGGAGAAAAATGGTTAGGTGTTTCTTGTTCGGATAACTATTTCACAGAAGTCAATCCAATATTTGAAATGCTCGTTGATTTGAGAGCAAAGGATAAATTAACAAAATGGACTTCAATTGAGGATATGCACAAAGTTGTGTATTTACCTATTTTAGATGCTTTTAGAAAAGAACTACTTCGATTAGATAAAGAAAATCCTAATATCGTTGCAGAAAATTTAGTGCAGTATTTAATCGGGAATCAAGATTTTTATAAGGTAATCAAAGGCAAAAAGAAAGTTGAAATTCAAGCCTACAATTTACACGGAACCTTGAATTTACCATTTGAAAAAATAAAGCCAAAAGCTAAAATTCCTAAATTAAAGCTACCAACTAGATTAATCGAAATTGTTTATCAAGAAAACTCGACAACAACATTATTAGTCTCATTGAACGAAGGTTGGCAAATTTCTTTTAGAATTCATAATGCAAGTTCTAGAGTTGAACCATCTTTAAAATTTGATATAAATTTAGTGAGTGCACCACATACTTTGTTTACGAATCACATATTTGTGAACGGATAAGCCAACGCTAAAACCATACACATTTGCAATTCGCTTCAACCATCATACAAGCCAAAAATTGCAAAAGAGTACGAAAACACAACACTGCGTCCTAAGAAAAGTGCTAGCCTAGTGCTCCAAAGTTACTATTGTTGTTGATTTTGAGTTGTTAATTGTAGATGAATTTTAAATTGATACTAATAAAATTTACTTTCAGATAAATCTATAAACTCAAGTGTTTTTTAAGGTTATTAAAAAATTACACTATATTTAATGCCATAATGGGTATAAACGTAATACGTTTATATAATTGTTAGCTACAACCAAAAGAAAAATGCCGAAAAAACAAAAAATAGTAGTCAGTTCAACACATTTAGATTTACAAGGATTTATGATAACCAAAGAGGCATTGGAAAGTATGCTTCCATTTTTAAATGGAGAAAGAAGAGTGAAATTGGGTGTTGAACATATTCGAGCATTTCCACCATTTGGAATAATTACTAATGGAGAAATAGTACAAGGAGAAGATGAACATTACTATTTGACGGCTGAAAGTATATATTTCGACAATTACGAAAAAATTGAATTAGAGGATGGAACAGTTCTTTTAAAAGAAAGTTTTATAGAAAAAGAACTCAACAAACCTTTTCTTGAAAGTGAGGCTAAAGATATTTCAATGATTAGCATCTCAACTGACCCTGCAAACTTTGAGAATCCTCAAGGTTTTAATGAATTAATGGAAATGATTTCACAAGAATCAGAAATGGAGTTCGAAAAATCAATGATCGGTCGAAAATCTGAACTTCCTGACCCTGAATTGATAGTTCGTATAACTGAAATAATTGTAATAGCATTGGGAATAGGTGCTTCTAAAATACCTGAAAAGATTGGAGAGGCAATGGGAGAAGATTTAGTCAAATTTTATAAGTTGATAAAAACTACAGCAAATGAAATGATTAAAAGGGCAATCCCATCGAATCGTCCGAAAAACTTTGTTATAGAGTTTGTCTACAAAAAAGCAATAATAGAATTAATCATTTCTACAAATAATGCTGATGATGTTTTGAATGCTGTTTCCCAAGAAAAAATTTATCCGATAAATGAGAAGCTAACCAAACTAAAAACGCTTAAACCAGAAAAAGTGCAATTTTTATTCAACAAAGACAAAGAATGGGAATTCAATTTTCTACTTACTAAAAATGGAGAAGCAATTGGAAAAGAAAAATCCTTTAAAAAACGTGATGAAATTTTTAAAAAAATAATTGACCGTCAAAATTTAAAAAAAGGAAAAGACAGTAGCTAACAAAGGTAATCGCTACACAAGAAATTTATAATCGGTACACAAGTTTGATGTAAGCCATTTTTAAGAGAAATACTTTCTTCAAATTATGATAATTTCTAAATTTTCAAGTTGCTTAAAAATGCTTTATGAAGTTTATCTAATTTTCATTAGATACAACCATAGAAGATTGATGTCTATTTTTGATTTTAAAACGTTAATGGGAAAGATAAAAACTCATTTATCTTCAATTTTAGACAATTTTTCGTCTTTTGATAGCAAATCAGAGGTGTTTTTAATCAATTTAAGTTTTTTATGAAAAAAAAAAATCAACTAATTTTGCTACTTTTAGCCTAAATTAAATGGTGTTATTACACGAACTCACGTTGGCAATAATTAGCAAAACAAGAATGAAGAAAATTTTACTATTATTTTTAATCGGAATTTTAGCAACATCCTGCTACACAGTTTATCAAGTTGTCNCCAAAACTTATGATTATACTGAAAGTATCAATTTTACAATTGACAAAGTCGAGGAAGGAAAAAGTATTTCTACAGGGAGTGGCTTTTGGAATGCAAGTCGTGGCAATAAATTTGTGTTTGTTTTTTTGACATTAAAAAATAAATTGGATGAAAAACAAGAATTGAATTTTGACAATTTTATCCTATTAAACCCGAGAACTAAAACAAAGCATAAGGCTGAATGGTCAATGGTAGTTGGACCAATGAATATGTGGGGGAAAATAGACTCTTATATTAGAAAAGGAGATGAGAAAAAAAGAAAGTTAGTTTTCATTTACCCAAAAGAAGATAAGGCAAAAATGTTGATGGTAAATGATGAAATAATTGAAATTGAATATACAAAATAATTATTGCCAATAAATAGAACTATTAGCGGTCAGCAAGACCCAGCGATGAGTCTCCTGATAAAAATTCGAGATTGAACTACACCCGCATACGCCTATTGGCAATAAATAAAATTACCTTAATTAATCTCTTCAGAATCACCTTCTACCGTACCTTCTTCTAAATTACTATTATCTTCCTCACTAGTTGCTTCACGCAAAGTATCTTCAGCTTCATTTCTTTCTTGTACTTCTTCGTCTATTTCATCTAAAATAGTATTCATCTTCCTTTTATCTTTAATCATTGCCCAGGTCATAATAAGACTGGTACCTATAATTACAAAAAGTAATATACCCGATTCAAAATTGGCAATTTCTGCTTCTTTAGGGATTGCATAAAATAATAAAACAGTAATTAAACCTCTAGGTGCAATGAATAATTGTGGTAAAATATCTTTACCTATAAAAACACGTAAAACAACAAAACGAATGGCATAAATAGAAGCAATAATAAGTAAACTAATTAAGGCTACACTAAAACTAAAAAGTGAAGAAATAACTATAGTCAATCCGAAAATTACAAAGAAAAAGGTACGAACAACAAAAGCTGTTTCTAGGGTAATGATATGCAATTCATGATAAATTTGATTTATTTTTTCATTTTCTAGAAAAATTGCTGTCTTACCAGGAAAAAAGACTTTAGTATTTGAAATTACCAATCCGAAAATTAGAATAATAATTAAAGAAGATAAATGCATTTTCTTCCCGATGGCATACAATAATAATAACACAGCGATCAGCAAAAATAACTTTGCTTGACTTTTTATTTTTTGAAAAATGAGAATAATTGCATAACTAGCAATTAATGCAATAACGATGGTTAGTAATAAGTTTATTGTAAAACCTGCAACTCCAGAATCTTCTCCAGGGTGTAACCCACCTACTAAAAAATAAAAAAGCATAATACCCATAATATCAGAAAAAGTACTTTCATAAATATGAAATTCTTTTTTAGCATTTGGTAAACTACTTACACTTGGTATAATAATAGCACTTGAGAGTATGGACAGTGGCGTAGCGTATAACCAAGCTGACTGCATGGTCATTTCTGGTATAAATTGATATAAAATAAGTGCTGCTACCCATGCAGATGCTACCAAACCTATTAAGGCTATTGCCATAGATTTTAATATAGGAATAATTTTATCGCGTTTTAACTTTAATTCTAAAGCTGCTTCTAGTACAATCATAATTAGACCTACTGTACCCAATAATGCTAAAGCACCTGAAAGGGTTTTAGAAAAATCCATGTTTTTTTTAAGGAAAAATTTAGCAGCATATTGTAAAACAACACCCAACACTATAAGCATTAAAACTGAAGGAATATTTGTTTTTTTTGAAATTCCGTTAAACCAAAAGGATAAGATTATGATAATAGAAGCCCCAATAATAAGATTATTTGACGAAAGAATTTCCATAGGTAGTTGATTGTAAGTTTGGGTTAAAAGTACTATTAATATTTAAATTTGTTCTAAATCTTACTTATAAACCACAATTTTCATTTGAAGTTGAGCGTGTTTTTAGGCGAGACTACTGTATTTAAAACTGTCAAAACTCATTAAGCATAATTGATTCAATAATGGTCGCCAATTCTTCAACATCCATCTTTAATTTTAAATAGGAATGATTAGAATTTTCAGATTTCTCCCAAGTATTACCACCCTTTTCATCAGGCAAACAAACACTATCTGATATTTTTGTCCAATACTCATCAACACCTCCTCTAACTGCATATAATACTGCTGTTTGATCAAAAGAAGCATTGTCAATTATATGTCCTGTATAATACTCTTTCATCCATGGTGCATTATTACTAAAATGCATAAAACCAACATACAACGGTGTGTTTTTATCTATTTCATTAAACACCAAGCCCGTTTTTATAGGTAAGCCAACTTCAAATCCTGAAAAGGTTATGGGTACAGTAATCTCTGGTATTACAGATTTAGTAACTCCCAACATGGCTCCATTAAAGTTCCATTCCCATTCACCAGATGGATATTTACCACCCATAATCACAAATTCTTTTACTTTTTGTTCAATGAGTTCTTTTCCTGTAAATTCTGAAATTGAGTCTGGTTTAGAATTTATTAAATTTTGAATATTTTTCAATGGTCCAACAGTAAGAATAGTAATATCTTTAGCCGCACTTTTTGCTAATAGTTGACGATACAATATTGTTGTATCTGGCACACTATCATGAGTTAATTTATTAGGAAACTTATCAGCTACAGACTTAGAATAATTCCATTTTTGATGAAGGATACTATCCTTTCTAGATCCCATAGGTATATCAGGGTGCTTATAAAAACGATTCACAGCGTCCATTGCTGATACTGCATAATTTTCAGTTGACCAACACATGATGGCCAACACATCACATTCACCTTTATCAATAAAACTATGTAACATGGTCAAGGCACCTAAATCGTCTGCATCACCTCCAAAATCAGTATCAAAGATTATTTTTTTCTGTGCAAAAGAATTGTTCACCATTATCAATGATAAGGTAAATAGTATGGCAATTTTTATTTTAATCATATTGCAAAATTATTATTTTTTTTTGACATTATCCTTTATAGACTTTTCATAATCAGGCATCGTCTCTTTTGCTCTTTTTCTGATAAAGTGCATTAGGTTTTCTAGTTGCTCATCCGTCATATCAGGGAATGAAGGCATACCCATGGTGTTTTTTGCACCATCTCTAACTACTGTTGTAAATGCTTCTTTATTCATGGCAATAGGAGAAGCTCTCATGTCTGGAGCCATCCCGCCACTAAACATATTATCTCCATGGCAAAGAAAACATTTCCAATACTCATTCATTCCTTTAGCTGCTTTTTCTTTGTCAATTTTAAAATTAGCATCAACAATAGGTTTTGGAAAATGGCGAGGAGGTAATGCAGGTAAAGTGGTTGTCCCTTCTAAAGAGAAAGTAATCAACCTTCTTTTATGTGTATTATACGACCATCCTAAATTGTATGCGTCTAATCCACCTCGTGCGTAACCTCCACCAAAGCCTACCAACAAAGAAATATATTGCCTACCATTTATTTTATAGGTAATTGGCGGAGCAGAAATACCTAGACCAGTATCGAATGTCCAAACTATCTCACCAGTTTTTGCATTATAAGCAAGTAATTTACCATCAGACCTGCCTTGTAAAACAAGATTACCACCAGTGGTTAAGATACCAGCATTCCAAAAATCTTTTTGAGGTATTGACCAAACTTTCTTTTGTGTAACAGGGTCTATAGCTTCTAACGAGGAGGGGTGATCACTAAATTGTTTGTCAGCAGGAGATAAACCAACACCTATACCACCTGAAAATTCTTTCGATTGCCAACCTTCATATACCACACCTTCATCTGAATACTTATCTGCATGGTGTAAAGTTGGGATGTAGACTAAGCCTGTTTGCGGACTGTATGCCATAGCATGCCAACTATGACCACCCCAAGAATCTGGTGCAATATCGATAGGTCCTTTATCATATCTTGCTCCGTCTACCAATACAGGTTTACCAGTTTTTAAATCGATATGTGATGCCCAAGTTACTTCTGTAAAAGGCTCTGCTGAAATCAGTTTACCTGTTTTACGATTAATTACATAAAAGAATCCATTTTTTGGAGCGTGTAGAATTGCTTTTACATCTTCGCCTTTAATCTTTAAATCTGCTAAAACAATATCCATTGTAGAGTTATAATCCCAAGCCTCACCAGGTGTAGTTTGATAATGCCATAAATATTCACCTGTATCAGGTTTTACAGCAATTATAGAGCATAAAAATAGATTATCATCAACTTTAGGGCTTCTAATTCGAGCATTCCAAGGTCCACCATTTCCTGTTCCGAAATATAATACATCTAGTTCTTCATCATAAGTGACTCCGTGCCAAGCATTTCCGCCACCGCCATTTTTCCACCATTCGCCATTCCAAGTTTTTGCAGCCATTTCCATAGCTTCATTTTCAAATCCATCAGCAGGATTTCCTGGAACGACATAAAATTTCCATAATTCTTTTCCTGTTTCGGCATCATAACAAGTAACAAAACCTCTAGCAGGGCCATCTTCAGACCCTCCATTTCCTATAAGTACCTTTCCTTTAAATGCTTTTGGTGCACCTGTAATATTTAAAGATCTATTAGGGTCAAAAGTAACAGTCGTCCATAGTTCTTTTCCTGTTTTTGCATCAATACCAATCAGTCTACCATCCCAAGTAGCCGTAAAAATCTTTCCTTCATAAAAAGAAATACCTCTACTATGTGCCCAACCTACTTGTCGTTTTCCTTTGATAGCATCTCTTACTTTAGGATCAAATGTCCATATTAAGTTACCAGAAGTAGCATCAACAGCTCTGATAATATTCATGGTTCCTGTAAAATATAGGACACCATTCACTACGAGTGGTGTAGAAACCAAACCAACATCATTAGGTAAATCTATAAACCAATCAACCTTTAAATTAGCTACATTGCTTACGTTTACATCTTCTAAAGGACTAAAACGTCTTTCGTTATGTGTTCGCCCATAGGCCAACCAATCTGAAGTTTGATTTTCATCAGCAATGGCTTTATCATCAATAACCACCTCTTCCTTTTCCTTTTCTTCACAAGAAGCTAAAAAGATTAGACTCAGTAAAATTAGAAATGTATTTTTGATTAAATTAGTTATCATTAATTTTTGAAATTATTATAAATTTAGATTCTTTCTTTAAAACTCTAAATATACAATATATCAGTCGGATAAGCTATCCTGTTCTATCATGTAAGTACAGGATACTTTCACAACAAAATTTAACTTACTTGCATTTAGAATTTCAACAATATTATAAAACAATAAATACAAAGATGAAGCCAAAAGTATTCCTTACTAGAGAACTCCCAAAGAAAGCTATGGAGCGTTTATTTGAACATACAGAATTGGAGTACAACAAAAAAGATAGAGTCTTGAGTAAAGAAGAAATCATTGCTGGAATTCAAGGAAAAGATGCTTTATTGTGTTTATTAACAGACACTATTGATGCTGAAATTATGGATGCAAATCCTAATTTAAAAATCATTACAAACTATGCTGTTGGTTTTAATAATATTGATGTTGAGGCTGCCACAAAAAGAGGAATACCTGTAACCAACACTCCTGGCGTACTTACAGATACTTCTGCTGATATGGCTTTTACGCTTTTGGTTGCTACAGCCAGAAGAATTGTTGAAGGTGATCAATACTTACGAAGCGGTCAATGGACAGGCTGGGGACCTTTACAGTTTTTAGGAGCTGATATTTTCGGAGCCACACTCGGAATTATAGGATTAGGAAGAATAGGGAAAGCTGTTGCTAAAAGAGGAAAAGGTTTTGATATGAATATCATTTACTGGAATAGAACTCGACTTACAGAAAGTGAAGAGCAAGAGCTCGGATTGACCTATGCTTCATTAGAAGAAGTTTTAAAACAAGCTGATTTTGTCTCATTAAATGTTGCCTATACTGAGCAAACTTTTCATTTGATGAGTGACAAAGAATTTGACCTCATGAAAGAAACAGCCATAGTAATCAACACCGCTCGTGGGCCTGTTATAGATGAAAAAGCATTGGTAAGAGCTTTGCAAGCTAAAAAAATTGCTGCTGCTGGTTTAGATGTTTATGAAGAAGAACCAAAAGTAACCCCTGAATTATTAGAAATGGAAAATTGTGTCTTACTTCCTCATTTGGCAAGTGCAACTATTGGCACAAGAACCAAAATGGGTATGATAGCCATTGACAATCTTTTGGCAAAATTTGATGGAAAACAATTACCTAACCTTATCAATAAAATATAATAAGCATAAAAAACGCCATAAATATTCTTATTTATGGCATTTTTAAAGAACCTGAGTTCGGTTAATACAACCCTTTATTACTTTCTATTAGGCTTAATATACTTTCTACAGAACCATTGGTATGTAATTTATCGGCTGGTGTATTCTTACAATAATCTACCAATAAATCAATCGTAGAAGTTGCAACGTGCATCCGTGTATCTGACGAAGCATAATAAATAAACACCTTTCCATTTTCGTCAGCTATCCATCCATTACAAAATAAAACATTACCTACATCTCCAATAATTTCTTGGTTGTTAGGTGCCATTAAATAGCCTCCTGGCTGATGAATCACTTTGGTAATATCATTCAAATCTGTCATAAACATATACAATACATAGCGTAAGCCTGCAGCATTATTACGAACACCATGAGCCAAATGCAACCAACCTTCTTTGGTTTTTATAGGCGATGGTCCTTGTCCGTTTTTAAGTTCGTAAATGGTATGGTATTTTTTATCATTGATAATTACTTCATCTTTAACTTCTGGATGGGTCATCTCATCAACAAAACCTAGACCTATACCTCCACCTGAGCCTGTTTCTATAAATCCGTCTTGAGGTCTGGTGTAAATCGCATACTTTCCGTTGACAAATTCAGTATGTAAGGTTACGTTTCTTTGTTGTTCAGAAGTCGATATTAAATCAGGTAACCGTTCCCAATTTTCCATATCTTTTGATCGGATGATACCTGCATTTGCATTTGCTGAAGAAGTGTCTCCTGCTGGTGCTTTCGGATCTTTTCGTTCTGTACAGAAAATACCATAAATATAGCCATCTTCATGAGCTATCAAACGCATATCATAAGCATTGATATCAGGATTATCAGTTTGTGGCAATAGCAAAGGCTTGTCCCAAAACTTAAAATTATCAACACCATTTTCACTCTCTACAAAAGCAAAGAAAGACTTTCTATCAGAACCTTCCATTCTAACAACAAGCACATATTTACCTTTCCATTTTATAGCACCAGCATTAAATGCTGCATTTACAGCAATACGTTCTTGCCCGTTAGGATTGCTTGCTGCATTTAAATCATACCTCCAATGTATGGGAGCATGTTCCGCAGTAATAACAGTGTTTTTATATCTAGTTAAAATGCCATTATTAGTATCAAATGGACTGTTTTTCTTTTCAATTAATGCTTGATGGTTACGCATCAAAACATCATAATTCTTTATTCTAGCAATATTCTTTTCTGTAATCATTTAATTTTTCAAATTTATAATTGTTCATCTAATCTGTCCCACCAATATTTTTTTAGCAACACTGCACAAATGGATAAAATACCAAGACTGATTAACATCGAGGTATATTCTCTTAAAACCAAATACAAAGGTATCAACACTAGTAATGTTTGTGCGGCAACTCCAATAGTTATATTGAACATATCCATCTTAAACATGGTATTTCTTTTAAAAGTCGAATCGTCTGCTATCACTTTATCATGTATAGGTTTCCAAAAACCCCATGGTCTTGTTTTTTTATAGAAATCTTTTAGTTTTTCTTCATCTGTTGGAGGGCCTAAATATGTACCTACAATACAGCCGATAGTAGTAATTAATAATAAAAGTGGGAAAAGGTGCAATTCTAAGGTCTCTTTAAATACTAGAGGAAAAATAATAGCTGGAATCAAACCTGAGAGCATTCCTAAAAAATAGCCTTCACCGTTAAATCGCCACCAATGCCATTTTAAAATATTTGACACAATATAACCTCCGTATAATGCAGATACGATCCATTGTAATACTGAATTTACATCTTTTACAAAAAAGCCAAGTACAATACTTATCAAAACCACAGCAATACCAGAAAAATAATTCATTCTAGTTATCTGTTTTGGTTTCGCCTCTTTGTTATATCTTAAATAAATATCATTTACCAAATAAGCTTGGGCAGCATTTAAGGTACCTGCAAAAGTTGACATAAATGCCGCTAATAATCCCGCCAATAGCAACCCTAATAAACCTACAGGTACAAATTGGCTAATTGCAGAAGGTAAAATCTGTTCAAAGTCAATAACTCCACCTCGTTGCAAATCTAATTGACTGTAAAAAAGGATGCCTAAAATAGCAAAACCACCAATCATTAAATACCGTACAGGCATTAATGCTATAGATACAAATCCGCTCATTTTAGCAGCCTCTTTAGGTGATTTTGTTGAGAGTATTTTTTGCATATCGTAATTTGGTGCAGGGCCAGCAACACTAGAAAGTACACCTTTGAAAACCATCAACATAAAAAAGATTCCGAATAAAGAGAAGCCATCAGAAGCTATTTTTTCATTGACTTCTGTAATTAAGTTTGTCCAATCAATATTTAAATTCCATCCAAAAAATGGATCCATCCAACCATCAGGTACATTCAATGTGTTTTCTCCCATTGCCATCCAAGCAATAACTGCTATCGCTACTGAAGAAACTGTCATAATAGTAAACTGTAGTAAATCTGCCCATACAATACCAGACATCCCTCCCAATACAGAATAAAACACAGCAAAACAAGTGAAAATTACACCATAAAAATGTGGTACATAGGCTAGAGGAATATCAAATGGTACATAAGTACTTATAGACTCCCAAGGAATAAAAATTTCAACAAACTTCCCTAAACCTATAAAACCATAAGCCAAAAAACCAAGACAACTTATAATTGCAAAAACAACAACAACGGTATGTGACCACTTACCACCTTTCCCTTCACCAAACCTAAAAAATATCCACTCTGCACCTGTCGTTACATTTGATCGTCTAAGCCACGCAGAGAGATACACCATTAAAAATACTTGATTGAAAACTGGCCATAACCACGGAATCCAAATACTTTTCATACCATAAACAAAAGTAAGCGTCACCAACCACATGGTACCAGAAATATCAAACATACCTGAGGCATTTGACAAACCTAGCATGTACCAAGGTATTGATTTACCTCCTAGTAAATAATCGTCCTTACTTTTTTGTGCTCTTTTACGAAGCACCAATCCAATAACAATTGTAGTCAATAAATAGGCAAGAATTATAGCAATATCTATCCCTTGAAGCATAAAAATTTAAAGATTAGGTTGACACTATTAATTAAAATTAGGCAATAATTTATCATAAATAAGGATAAATTATAATACAAAGATAATATTATTCGTATTATTGTGGTAATATTATTTTATCAATTGACTAACGTAAATAAACGTCAAACTACTATTTTTTGGAAATTTTAAAGCAAGTTCATAGAGAAATAACACCTTTATCTAATCAAGATTGCTTCTTGGTTTTTGACAGAACCAAAGACTATTTTGACTTCCCATTACATTTTCATCCAGAAATGGAACTCAACTTCATTTCAAACGGAAAAGGATTACGAAGAGTTGTTGGAGATAGCATGGAAGAAACTGACAATTTAGAATTGGTTTTAATCGGCTCAAGTTTATACCATTGCTGGGAGCAAAACAATTGTACCAACAAAAATATTAGAGAAGTTACAATTCAGTTTCAACATGATCTTTTTGATAAAAATTTTTTAAGTAGAAGTATTATGAAACCTCTAAAAGATTTGTTTGACAGATCTGCTCATGGGATTTTATTTTCTAAGGAAACTACTAAAAATATGATGCCAAGAATTTTAAAAATTTCTAAATTAGATGGTTTAGATTATTATTCTGAGCTACTTTCTATCTTATATGACTTGGCAAATTCTAGAAAACAACGCTTACTTTCAACGTCAACTATACATCTAGAAGATTTTGAAAACAGTAAAAAAATTAAATTACTGTACGATTTTGTTCAAAATAATTACGCCAATAAAATAACCCTATCAGAAGTTTCAAAACTACTAAACATGAGTAATGTTTCTTTTAATCGATTTATCAAAAAAAGAACAGGCAAAACTTTTATTGAATACCTAAATGATGTAAGAATTGGCTACGCATCTAGAAAACTTATAGAAAGAGATTTAAGCGTTTCTGAAATAGCTTTTACAAGTGGTTTTAATAACATAGCTAATTTCAATAGAGTTTTTAAAAAATGCAAAGGAAGAACACCAACAAAATATCGTCAAGATTTTTCTGGAATAAAAAAAGTACTCTAACAAACACTATTAAATGAAAAAAATTACAATAGTAAGTTTCCTCTTTCTACTATCAATAGCTATAAATGCTCAAGAAATAGGCTTACAACTTTATAGCTTACGCAACCAATTTAAAATAGATGTACCGAGTACGTTAAAAATTATTAGCGATACAGGTATAACAAAAGTAGAGGGTGGCGACTCGTATGGATTACCAAGAGATGAGTTTCAAAACTTACTTAAAGAACATCATATTGACGTGGTTAGTGTTGGTGCTGATTATAAAGATTTAGAAAACAATACTGAAAAAATCATAGAAAATGCCAAAGCTTATAGTGCAAAGTATGCGGTTTGTTTTTGGATACCTCACAATGATACTATTTTTACTATTAAAGAAACAAAACTAGCTTTAGAGGTGTTTAATAAGGCTGGTGCAACCTTAAAAAAAGAAGGAATTACCTTAGCGTATCACCCTCACGGATATGAATTCAGACCCTATGAAGGTGCCACTTTGATGGATTATATGATAACACACGCTACCCATTTTGATTTTGAAATGGATGTGTATTGGTTTGCTCACCCAGGAGAAAATCCTTTAGAATGGTTACAGCGTTATCCTGAAAAATTTAAATTGATGCATTTAAAAGACTGCAAAAAAGGATACGAAGGCAATCACAACGGAAAAGCAGATGTTGAAACCAATGTTATTGCAGGAACTGGACAAATAGACATAAAAGGGATTGTTCTAGAAGCCAAAAAAGTCGGTATTGAATACCTATTTATTGAAGATGAATCTTCTCGTTCTGTTGAACAAATTCCTGAAAGTTATTTGTATTTAAAAAAACTTATCGATTAAAATGAAACACCTAAAAAACACAAAACCTGTTTATTTTCTTTATTTGATAATTTTATTATCGTTTACCAACTGTAAAAAAGAACAGAAAAGTATTGACAAGGAAACTACAGTTACAGAAAAAGAAGTTCTACCAAACATTATTTGGTTTGTAGCTGAAGATCAATCCCCAGATTTTTTCCCGATGTATGGAGACAATACTATTTCATTACCCAATATAGAGAGCTTATCCTCAAACGGAGTCGTTTTTAACAATGCTTATGCACCTGTGCCTGTGTGTGCTCCTGCAAGAAGTGCAATTATTACAGGTATGTATCCTACAACCTTAGGAACTCATAATATGAGAACCTATACTCCTTGGAACACTGACAATCAAAAACAAATTGGCATTCATAGCTATTCACCTATTGTCCCTGAAGGCACTGTGATGTTTACGCAGCTAATGAGACAAAAAGGGTATTATTGTTCTAACAATTTAAAAGAAGACTACAATTTTGAAAAATTAAAATCTGCTTGGGATGACAGTGGTTCTGATGCCCATTGGAGAAATAGAAAAGAAGGACAACCTTTCTTTGCTGTATTCAATTATGAGGTATGTCATGAATCTGGCATCTGGAAAGAAGGAAAAAGTGAATTATTAGTTTCTCCAGACTCTGTACCTGTACCTCCATATTTTCCAGACACTAAAATCATCAGACATGATTTGGCTGTAAATTATAGCAATTTAAAACGAATGGATGGCCAAATTGGCAAACTCATTCAGCAATTAAAAGACGATGGACTTTACGAGAATAGTATTATTTTCTTTTATGGAGATCATGGTGGTCCTTTTCCACGCCATAAACGGTCTTTATACGAAACAGGGCTCAAAGTACCTATGGTTGTTAAGTTCCCAAAAAATAGAAAAGAAAAAAATACCGATAATCGATTTCTGAGCTTTATCGATTTAGCTCCTTCTATGCTTTCTTTGGCAGGAATCAAACCGCCAAAAATTATGCAAGGCAAAGCCTTGTTAGGAAAATATAAAGTGGATAAAAGTCCTGAATATCTATTTACAACTTCCGATCGTTTTGATGGGTATTATGACAGAATTAGAGCGGTACGTTCTTCACGTTACAAATACATTAAAAATTTCAATACTGAAATCAGTAATGCCCTACCTATCAAATATCGTAAGCAAATACCTATGATGCAAGAAATGGAAAAAATGTATGCTGCTGGAAAATTAAATACTGTACAATCGCAATGGTTCAAAACACCAAAACCTAGTGAAGAATTGTACGATTTACAAGAAGACCCTCAAGAATTAAATAATTTGGCAAGCAACACAAAATTGCAAGACACCCTAATGCATTTGCGAACAGTTTTAGTTAATTGGACTAAAGAAACCAATGACTTGGGAGGGATTCCTGAAAAAGAATTGATGGCTAAATGGTTGATAGACGGTCAGCAACCTAAACTGAATCCATTAGAAATTGTCGAAAATGATAGTAAAGTCACTTTAAAATCTGAACTAAACGACGCGATTATCTTATGGAAACAACCTAAAGATTCTCTTTGGAATATCTATTCTAAACCCTTAGCTTCCGACATTTCTTTTGAAGCCAAAGCAGAACGTATTGGGTATATTGATAGTCCTGTTTTAGAGTATTCAAAATAGAAATGTATTTTCATCTTAATAATTCACAGCGAGATATGATAGATTTAAATATCATCCTCAGACAACGAAAATTCAAAGCCATTATTTTTAATAGCTTCTTTATACCATAAGGCAGAATTTTTAGGGGTACGTTCTAAGGTATCATAATCAACATAATGAATTCCGAAACGTTTTGAATAGCCTAATGCCCACTCAAAATTATCCATAAATGACCATACAAAATAGCCTTTAAGGTTTACACCATTTTCTATCGCTTTATGACCCGCAGCTAAATAGCTTTCTATAAACTCTTTTCGAATAGTATCTTTTACTTCTCCATTTTCTAATTCATCATCTAAAGCACAGCCATTTTCAGTAATATATAATGGAGGGTTACCATACCGATCACTAATCCACTCTAATAATTTACGACAACCCCAAGGTAAAATAGCCCAATTCATGGTGGTCATTTTCCATTTAGGATCAGCCGTCAACTGCACATATTGATCTTCATAAATACCACCATTTCCATAAACTTGTTCTTCAACCTCAACATTAGGGTCAACATCAGAAGCGTATAAACCTGTATAATGATTCAATCCGAAAAAATCAGACGACCCTTTCAGCATTTCCTTTTCTTCATTAGTGAATTTTGGCAATCGGTCTCCTACTCTATCACGCATTACTTTTGGATAATCTCCAAAATAAACAGGATCAGCAAACCATCCTAAGAAAAATTCTAAAGAGCGTTGTGCCGCATCTTTATCGGCTTGAGCATCGGTAAGTGGCTCTCTCCAATCACAATTATTATTAATTCCTATCTGTCCTTTTTGAGTAGTTTGATATTTTGTTCGGTATAACTGAACCGATTTTCCGTGCGATCGTAACAATTGATGTGCCGCTTGATAAGGCTCACTTTTAGATTTACGTCCAGGAGCAAAAACGCCTTCGCCATACCCTAAAATAGCAACTACCCATGGTTCATTTAAGGTGACCCAATTTTTTACTCTATCTCCAAAATGCTCAAAACAAATTCCTGCATAATTGGCAAAATAATCTGCAATTTCAGGATTCAACCAACCATCCTTTTCTGTCTGCAAAGCCAAAGGTAAATCCCAATGGTATAAAGTTACCCAAGGCGTAATATTATATTTGAGTAATTCATCAATTAAATTATTGTAAAATTCAATTCCTTTTAAATTAATTTCACCTTGACCGTCTGGCTGAATACGACTCCAAGAGATTGAAAATCGATAAGCCTTTAAACCTAAATCTGCCATCAATTTTACATCTTCTTTATATCTATTATAATGATTACAAGCTATATCACCATTTTCACCATTTTTAGTTCTACCAGGCGTATGAGAAAAGGCATCCCAAATACTCCAAGCTCTACCGTCTTGTAAAGCACCGCCTTCTATTTGGTAACTTGAAGTTGCTGTACCCCAGACAAAATCATCAGGAAATTGTTTCATATATTATATTTTTTAAGGTTTGTAAAAATCATAAAAAAAAAGTAAATCACCTCTATTATTATAATAAAATTGCTATTTTATTTTTTTCTTTTTAATAAAAGAAAAAAATCTTAAATTTATAGCATCAATCACTAAAATCAAACCATGTATATTATAGATTCTTATTCATTAGCTGTTATTTTCTGTATCATTACCATGATAGGCTGGGGCTCCTGGGCCAATACTTTAAAACTCTCTTCTAAAGAATGGGCTTTCCCATTATTTTATTGGGATTATTCTTTAGGCTTAGTACTTACTACATTAATTTTCGGGTTTACAATGGGTAGTTTCGGAGTAGATGGCAGAGGCTTTGTTGAAGACCTTAGTCAGGCGAGTATGACAACTATAGGCTTAGCTCTTTTGGGTGGTGTAATTTTCAATTTAGCAAATCTTCTTTTGGGTCTTGCTGTTTCAATAGCTGGTATGGCTGTTGCTTTTCCTATCGGAATAGGGTTGGCACTTGCTATTGGAGTGGTCGTAAATTATATGGGCGACCCAGTAGGGAATCCTTATATGCTTTTTGGTGGCTTGGTATTGGTTGTTTTGGCAATTTTATTCAATGCAAAAGCCTATAGTAAACTCCCCAATGATGATCAACCTAATAAGACCAAAGGAATATTATTGTCTGTTTTTGCAGGTATTTTAATGGGATTCTTTTATCGTTTTGTAGCCGAGTCAATGATTTCAGATTTTAGCAATCCTGAGAGTGGATTTATGACATCTTATTCTGCGATGTTCATTTTCAGTTTAGGATTATTCTTTTCAAATTTTATTTTCAATACTTGGTTAATGTATAAACCTGTAATAGGAAAAGCAGTTACATTTAGTGATTATTTTAAAATTGGGACTCCAAAATTACACTTTATCGGAATACTTGGCGGATTAATTTGGTGCGTAGCAATGGAATTCAACTTGATAGCTTCTGAAAAAGCAGGCTTTGCAATTTCTTATGGATTAGGACAAGGAGCAACTATGATTTCTGCTGCTTGGGGCGTATTTATATGGAAAGAATTTGCCGCTGCAAAAAAGGAAACTAGCAAATGGTTGACTTCTATGTTTGTCTTTTTTATCATAGGATTAATCCTTTTAGTTATTGCACGTTTAAAATAAATTCTTAACCAGAAATGTAAAAGTACATTTCTGACCTCTCCAAAGGAGAGGTAAATTTAAACCTTATAAATTAAACCAACATGAATAAAAAAATAGTAGTTATAGGAAGTTCAAATATTGATTTACTTATGAAAATGGACAGGCTTCCTAAGGTAGGTGAGACTGTTACAGGAGCTACTTTTATGCAAGTGTATGGTGGCAAAGGAGCAAATCAGGCAGTAGCAGCTGCAAGAGCTGGCGGAGATGTTTCTTTTATCAACTGTGTGGGTGATGATGCTTATACACCACAAATGCTAGAAAATTTTAAAGACGAAAGAATAGACACTCAATTTGTGTTTAAAAATAATACTTTGACAAGCGGCCACGCTTTAATAATGATTGGTTCAGAAGGAAAAAATTATCTTTCTGTAGCACCTGGTGCAAATGCAGATTTAAATCCAGATAAAATTAAAGAAGCAAATGAAGTCATAGAAAAAGCTGCCATCATAGTTATGCAATATGAAATTCCGCTAAAGACTATTGAATATGTACTTGACCTTTCTCAAGAATACAATATACCTGTACTATGGAATTTTGCACCAGCACAGAAACTCGACATCGCTTATTTAAAGAAGACCGAAATTCTAGTTGTGAACGAAACTGAGGCAAGCTTTATAACAAACATGGAAGTAAGCAACAGAGAAACTGCAGAAAAAGCAGCTCACAAGCTTCTAGAATTGGGTTCAAAATTAGTAATCTTAACTCTTGGTGCTGATGGTGTTGTTTATTGTACAAAAAATGAAATGGCTCATATGCCTGCATTTAAAGTAAAAGCCGAAGATACTACCGCCGCAGGCGATACGTTTTGTGGTAGTTTTGCGGTAGCACATACTGAAGGTAAATCATTGAAAGAAGCCATACTGTTTTCTTCAGCAGCGGCAGCTCTTGCTGTAACGCGTATGGGTGCTCAACCTTCTATCCCAAATCGGAAAGAGATAGATTCCTTTTTAACAATTTAAAATCAATCCTTTTTAAAATATAATTTCTTTGTAAAAAACTCCTTCATTCTATCTCCTCCTTTTTGAACATTGTTTACTTGAAGTACACGATAATGTTCTACTGGAATTGTTTTTATTCCTCCAGGTTCATCCCAACCTCTAAGAATACCATCCCAAGATTTATCTTTTCTATCATCGATATATTCTGCTCTTATGGTAGTTGCTTCTGCAAAATCTATCACAACAAATCCGTATGCTTGTAATGCTTTTGCAACAACCAATTCTCCTTGGGTTAATCCGAATTGAGAGATGTCTAAATCAGGATCTAATTGAATAACAGCTCCTTCTGGAATGCCTCCTTCAAAATTACCATCTGTCCAAGTTGCAGGAAATACGTATTGCTGATAGGCAACAAAACGTAGAGCTCCAGCTATTTTATGCCGAATTTCACCACTTTTCACCTCATCATATCTCACAATACCTGCAATAATTGGTGTGCCTGCTGCTACTCCTGGTCCATAACTATGGATAGATTCACCTAGCTGTACATCAAAATCACTTTGATCAAAAACTCCTGAACCATCTAACGGATAAGTCATTCCTGTTGCTGATTGCCATGAGCCATCTTCGAGCTGCTGTACATAGAACATATCCCAAGCCCTATTGGCCTCCCAATCTACAATTGCAATATGTTGGTCAGCTCCCCCAGAAGCTGTCATATAGGCTTCAACTGGCACACCAATACTATCAAACTCTGGCTCATGCCTAAAAATCATATCTTTATCATACCATTCTATATAAGGGACGTTTTTCATTTTTTGAAAAGGTATATTTTTGCTGTTAACTTCATAAATAGGAATGGTATATTTATGAACGTTCATCCCAATATTTTCACCACTAGGGTCTCTTTCCAATAGACTTATCCAATAATCATTCTTTGCGTCAATTTCAGCATTTTTTGATATGGGTTGGTTCCAAAAACTAGCATCATTAAAGAAGCGTTTCGCGTGTTCTTTTAATTGAACACTATCTTTATCTACTGCTGTTTTTTTAATTGCTGTTTTCTTTTGATTACAAGCTGTAAACACCAATAACAATACAAAAAGATTTAAATAATTTTTCATTTTTACTATTTTTTCAATATGACTACAAATCCTCCATAAGGAAGCATTTCAACCGTAAAAGAATCTTTATTTGTGAATTTTCCTGTTTTAAGAGCAAATTCTGTATTGGTTTTCCCATCTACTAGCTGAGTAAAATCATAATAACCCAACCCAAAATCCGCTACTTTTATAGTAACCATTTTAGTCATATTTTCTCCATTAATCCCAGCAATATACCAAACATCTCCTTTGCGTCTAGCCAAAACCATTTCTTTACCAGGCACTCCTTCTAAATATTTAATTTCATCCCATGCAACAGGAACACTTTTTAAAAACTCTTGCACAAAGTTTGGTGTACTTTCAAAAGCACTTATTTTATCAGCAAAATGGGTAATACCTGATTCAAAAATAACAGATAATGCAAGCTCATGTCCGTAACTAGTAAGATGTGGAAAAGTACTTTTTGAAAAAGATACAGGCGTATAATCCATAGGACCAATAACATTTCTTGTGGCCGCATAAATTGTATTTAATACAGGACTATTATCTGCAAATTCTTGAGAATAACGATAGCTCTCAGCTCCCATAACACTTTCCATACTCATCAAATTTGGGTAAGTTCTTCGCCAACCTCTAGGTATGGTACAACCATGAAAATTTACGAGTAAATTTTCGGCAGCAGCATCCTCTAAAATACTGATATACTGTTCTATTAAAAAGGGCTTATCACTTTGAAAAAAGTCAACTTTTATCCCTTTTATACCCAGTTCGCTTATGCGTTTAAACTCGGCCTGTCTTCGCTCAGGGTCAAACATTAAGTTTCTGGGTTCTTCAGTAATAATATTATGTTTCCCACCTGAATTATACCATACAAACAATCCTATGTTTTTTGATTTGGCATAACGCACCAAACTATCCATCTCTCCGTCTGGCATTAAATTCCAATTGGCATCAACCAGTGAATATTCCCATTTCATTTTTGCTGCCAAGTCAACAAAATGGACTAGCGTATCTAAATCACGACCTACTGCTACACTTGACCACCAGCTCCATGAGGCTCTTCCAGGCTTAATCCAATCAATATCTTCTATCGCATTTGGTTTGCTCAAATTCGTAACCATATTCGATGCTATAACTGTTCCTAATGATTCTCCTAGTATTATGGTACGCCATGGAGTTGCCCAAGGTAATCTTGAAACAGGCTCTATTTCTCCTACTCCCATAGCTTCTCCTTTTAAAGGCAACTCTATTTTAAAAACACCTTCTTTATCTTGCTTACTTAAATGAGCTCCAAAATAGCTTACTTCTAAATCTGATTCTGTTAGCAAAATCCAATGATTCTCTGTTTGAAATAATGCAGGAAAACACCATCCTTGAGGAGCTGTAGATTGGTCTTTTAAATCAATTCCATTATCATACATTTTTTCATATGCTGGGGTATATTTACTAACGGTATCATAATGTTGCACCCATGCTTTTTGTTGAGATATTGCAAAACCGCTTAATTCTTTAGTAATTGTGTATTTAATAGAATCTTTATTAGGAAATCTATAACGAAAAGCAAGGCCATCATTATAGCTGCGGAAAATAATGTCTATAGGCTGTTCATTTTTATTCTTAAATTGAAGTGTCATTTCGTTTGAAACAGCCTTAACCTTAAGTGCTTTTCCTGATTTTAAGGTATAAGTATCATTGATGTCATTATCCTTCTGCTCACTAATAATTTTCAAATTGGCAACAAAAGAATTATCATTTCTTACAATCCCTAAGGGAGATGTTCCAATTACTTCCACCAAACTATCTCCTTGAATTTTTTCTACTCTATAGCTTAGCTTACTGACAGAATCTAGTAATGTATTCTTTATGGTAACCTTTATCGTTCCGTCAGGAGAAAGCAGCTCCCAATTTGTTTTAGTTGGAGATTCGCAAGAACTTATTCCTAAAGTGACAATCACACATAAAAATAATTTTTGGAGGTTTAAAATTGACATAAATACTGTTTTTAAAGAATGAAATTATATATTGCAATGTAAACTATTTTTTAGCAAAAAACCATCCTGTACTCACATGATAGTACAGGATAGAATATCGTGCTTTACGCACTATATTTAAAACTCATTATTATTCTTAACCACAAATGAAAACTTATACAGACATAAATGTTGTCGTTGCAGGTACTGGTTTTATTGGCCCAGTACATGTTGAAGCATTAAAAAGACTCGNTGTGAATATTATCGGAATTATGGGTAGTTCTNAAGAAAAATCTGAATTGGCAAGAAAAACACTAGGGCTAAAAAAAGCTTATGCAAATTTTGATACTATTTTACAAGACGATGCTGTACATGCCATACATCTAGCTGTCCCCAATATTTTGCATTATAAAATGTCAAAACAAGCATTACTGGCTGGTAAACACGTCTTATGCGAAAAACCTTTAGCAATGACAAGTACAGAATCTGAAGAACTAGTTGCTATAGCTAAAAAAAGCGGATTGCAGGCTGGAGTATGTTATAATATCAGATTTTATTCCTTAAATATTGAAGCGAGAAACAAGGTGCAAAATGGAGAATTAGGAAAAGTTTTTTCTATAATTGGTAATTATACACAAGATTGGTTATTGTACAAAACAGATTATAATTGGAGAATATTGGCAGATCAAGGAGGGCTTTTAAGAGCTGTGGCAGATATTGGTACACATTGGATGGATTTAGTCACCTCAATTACGGGCTTAGAAATAGATAGTGTATTTGCTGATTTACAAACTTTCCATCCCATAAGAAAAAGACCTAAAGGAGAAGTTGAAACATTCTCAAAAAAAATAAACAAAATAGAAACAGAAAATATTTCTGTTGATACTGAAGACTGTGGCTGTATTTTAATACGCTTTAAAAGTGGAGCAAAAGGTTCTCTTTGGGTATCACAAGTAAGTGCTGGAAGAAAAAACCAAGTGCGTTATGAAATTTCTGGTAGTAAAAGTGCTTTGGCTTGGAATAGTGAAGTCCCTAATGAATTATGGGTAGGACACAGAGATAAAGCCAATGAAATTTTAGGGAAAAATCCTGCTTTAGCAAGTGATTTATCAAAACCATATATGAGTTATCCTGGCGGACATAACGAAGGATTTTCTGACACTTTCAAGCAAACCTTTAAATCTTTTTACGATGCTATATTACATGGTGAAAATGTAGAAGGAGTCCCATACCCTACTTTTGCTGAAGGACATTATGAAATAAAAATATGTGAGGCTATATTAGAAAGCCATAAAAACGAAAAATGGATTAAATTATAACTACACTATAAAAAAATAAACTATGAAATTAGGATTTGTAACCGCAATACTACCCGAATTATCTTTTGAAGAAGTATTAACTGTAGCAGTACAAGAAGGCTATGATTGTGTAGAAGTAATGTGCTGGCCTAAAGGCAAAGCAGAACGTCGTTATGCAGGCGTTACCCATATTGATGTTGAAAAATTTACAAAAAAAGATGCAGAACAAATACATCTTCTCCTAAAAAAATACGGTATTAGCATTAGTGCCTTGGGCTATTACCCAAATCCCTTAGCTCCGAAAGCTTCTGAAGCTAAAGTACACACTGAACATCTAAAAAAACTAATTAAAGCTTCTGCTATATTAGGCGTATATAAAATAAACACATTTGTGGGGCGAGATTGGAAAAAATCAGTTGATGACAATTGGCCTCAATTTTTAAAAACTTGGAAACCCTTGGTGAAATTAGCAGAAAAACACAAGGTGAAAATTGGTATTGAAAATTGTCCTATGTTTTTTACACAAGATGAATGGCCTGGCGGTAAAAATCTAGCCACTACACCTGCCATTTGGAAACGTATGTTTAAAGCAATACCGAGTAAAAATTTCGGATTGAATTTTGATCCATCTCATTTTGTTTGGCAACAAATGGATTATATCAACCCAATCAGAGATTTTTCTAAACGTATTTTTCATGCTCATGCTAAAGATTTACGTATTGATACACGAAAATTAAATGAAGTGGGCATTATGGCAAATCCAAATCAATATACTGACCCGAAATTACCTGGTTTAGGAAGTGTTGATTGGGGAAGTTTCTTTTCAGCATTAAACGACATCAATTACAAAGGAGCAGTTTGTGTTGAAGTAGAAGATCGTGCTTATGAAAGCACTTTAAAAGGTAGAAAAACAGCACTGAGACAGAGTGCCATTTACTTACGGCAATTTATTGGATAAAATCTTTAACAATTAATACTATTAAAAAAATGAAAAAACTATTTAGCTTATTTATAGTTCTATTTATTACTATCAACTTTACTAACGCTCAACAAGGTAAAGTTATTGAAGGTCTTTCAATGGCTAGTTCTATATTAAAAGATAGTGTGAATTTTTCAGTCTATCTACCAGCTGATTATGAAACCTCTGAACGAAGCTACCCTGTTGTCTATTTATTACATGGCTATACTGATGACGAAACTGCTTGGGTACAATTTGGTGAAGTCAATAGGATTTTAGATAAAGATATTGCTTCAGGTAAACTACCGCCTATGATTGTAGTCATGCCAGATGCAGGTGTTACTTGGTATATCAATGACCATGATGGCAAGGTTCGATATGAAGATATGTT
>JGI24023J19991_10000669_pt1 | contig 26722 bp, 25 predicted proteins | sample Cruoilmetagenom1_FD_19991 | JGI IMG/M metagenome (IMG submission 19991) | reverse complement strand
ATGTGCTGATGACCAACGAGGCGGGCACGATCATCGACGACGGAGTGGCTTGCCGTTTGGGCCCCGAGCATTTCTACGTGACGGCGACCACCGGCGGTGTCGACCGCATCTATTTGAGCATGCTGTGGTGGAATGCCCGCTGGCGCCTGGACGTGGATGTGGCCAACGTGACCGCCGCCTATGCCGGGGTGAACATCGCCGGACCACGGTCGCGCGACGCTCTGGCAGCGGTGACCGAGGGCGTGGACCTGGGGGCCGAGGCATTTCCGTATATGGGCGTACGCGAAGGGCTCTGCGTCGGAATTCCGCCCGCTTCATTCGCGTCGGCTTTGTCGGCGAGCTGGGCTACGAGGTGCACGTGCCGGCAAGCCAGGGCGAGGCCCTGTGGGATGCGCTGATGGACGCCGGCGCCGCGCAGGGTATCCGCCCCTTCGGTGTCGAGGCGCAGCGGGTTCTGCGTTTGGAAAAGGGGCACATCATTATCGGCCAGGATACCGACGCCATGAGCCACCCGCACGAAGTGGACATGGCCTGGGCAATCGCCAAGAAGAAGCCCTTCTTCGTCGGCGGCCGCTCCATCGAGTTGCGCCTGCGCCAGCCGACGACACGCAAATTGGCCGGTTTCGCCATCGATGAGCCAATCCATGAAATGCCGGGAGAGTCGAACCTTGTACTGCGCGGGAATGCCATCGCCGGCTTCGTAACATCGGTGGTGCGCTCGCCTAACCTGGAGAGGGTGATCGGTCTGGCCTACGTGCATCCGGATGATGCCGAGGTCGGCAAGCCCATCGAAATAAAACTAGATAGCGGTCGCAGACTTGGCGCCGAGGTTGTGCCGCTGCCGTTCTACGATCCCGATAACCAGCGGCAGGAGATGTAGATCGTGGCCAGCGGCGCTCCACAACCGACCGATCATTTGCGCCGCAGCTTCGTCTACCGCGAGCTGCTGAAAGCGGGGGCGCATTTTGAGGGCGAGGGCGGGGCGGCCATCGCCACCCACTATGGCGACCCGGCGGGGGAGGAGGCCGCGGCCCGGCGCCTCGGTCTTGCCGATTTGTCGCCGTTGGCGCGGGCCGGTTTCAAGGGAGCTGGCACGGCCGAATGGCTGGCGACCCAGAAGGTGGCGGTGCCGCCGGAGAGCAATCAGGCGGTCGCACAGGATGGCGGCGCCCTGGCGGCGCGCCTGGCGCCGGGGGAGGTGTTGATCCTTGGGGCCTTGGCTGGAGATGACGATTTGCCGGCGCGGCTGACCGCTGCGTGGGCCAAAGCGCCGGTGCCACCGAATACGCCGCGCGGTTTCCCGGTCCCGCGCGCCGATACTCACGCCTGGTTCCTGCTGACGGGCGCGGACAGCCCGGCCATGTTCGCCAAGATTTGCGGCGTCGATCTTCGCCCGGCCAAGTTTGCGCTCGGGAGCATTGCGCAGACCTCGATCGCCCGCCTCAACGGCACCGTCATCCGTGACGATAAGGGCCGCCTACCGGCCTACCACTTGTTAGCCGACAGTGCGTCCGCCGGGTACCTGTGGGGCTGTTTGCGCGATGCCATGGCGGAGTTCGGCGGCACCCCTATCGGCCTGCGGGCCGTACGCGCGTTGGCCAATTCGGCGTGACTTCGGGACGACTCGGCGCGACCAGAGTCGCTGGAGAAGTCCACAAAAAGCCCGCAAGGTCTGTTGTGCATTGCGGTGTGCCTTTGTTTTGACACAACCTAAGTAATTCTCGGTAAGTTATGACAAATACGCTGGATTTTCTGGTTCCAGTGGGGGTTCGATTTAGTTCCTGCAATGCAATGTATTATTCACCGGTTGTAAATGCTCCCCCGTGCATAGTATTAATGTCTTCAACAAGAAAATGCGGGGGCTCGCGGATGATGCGATTTGCCAAATGGGCCGCTCAAGCGGCTGTTTTTGCAGGGCTTTTCTTGGCAGTTGAGGTGCAGGCTGCCGCTACTACTCCTAAGATTCCGAACACGCCGGCGACGGCAACGAGTACTACAGCGAAGGTCTACCTGGGAGACTACCTCCAGGGTGATTCTATTCGCGCGGACGTTTTTCACGGAACCTATCTTCGGGCGGGTTTCATAAAGGTCGCCGAGACCCGCGTCGCACAAACGGCGCGCGAACAGACGGCGGCGCTTCCCGAAGGTACCATCCGCCTGCGGATAATTCCGCAGATCGGTGGAGCCACCGTGGACGAAGCGATTAACTGGCGGGTGACGACCTTTGGTCGCGACTCGTCCGGGACGCGGCCGACGGTTGCCCAGGTCACCGGCTCGACACCTGAGTTGGTCCTACCGGCCGGTTGGTACGTGGTGCACGCGCAGATGGCTGACTCGACCATCAAGCATCCGGTTGAGGTGACGGCGGGCCGCACCTTCAAGTACACGCTGGTGAAGAACTAGCGGAGCCATCAAGGCTCACAGACGGGAGACGGCATCGGGGCCGCGTCCGGAAAAGGACGCGGCCCTCGGTGATTCTAGTGGATAGAATCCAACATATGATGCCCATACGACGGCTTCCCGAGTTCACCCGGCGAGGCGCGCGATGCGCCGTGATGCTGGAGCATCACAAGCGTCGTGCAACGCGGCCGGTGAGCTCGGGAAGCCGCCCTTCGGGTCCCGTATCCCGGCTTCTCGGGGCGTCGAAAACCCTCGACGATGCTTTGGCATCGCCTACGAGCCTTCTCCTGCCGAGAAACCGGGATACGGGATCGTATGGGCATCATATGTTGGATTTTATCCACTAGTTCCCGATCATCGGTAGCTTCAACCCGAATTCGCGGGCGCAGTCGACGGCGCTTTCGTAGCCGGCATCGGCGTGGCGCATGACGCCGCTGGCCGGATCGTTGGTCAGCACACGTTCCAGGCGGCGCGCCGCCGCCTCGCTCCCGTCGCAGACGATGACCATGCCCGCGTGCTGCGAGAAGCCCATGCCAACGCCGCCACCGTGATGCAAAGACACCCAGGTGGCGCCGCTGGCGCAGTTCAACAGAGCATTCAGAAGCGGCCAGTCGGAGACCGCGTCCGAGCCGTCCCGCATGGCCTCGGTCTCGCGGTTCGGGCTGGCCACGGAACCGGAATCGAGATGGTCGCGGCCGATGACGATGGGGGCGGCCAATTCGCCGCTGGCCACCATCTCATTGAAGGCGAGCCCAAGCTTGGCGCGCGCCCCCAGGCCGACCCAGCAGATGCGCGCGGGTAAGCCCTGAAATTGGATGCGCTCGCTGGCCATATCGAGCCAAGTGTGCAGGTGCGGGTCGTCCGGGATCAGTTCTTTCACCTTGGCATCGGTCTTGGCGATGTCCGAAGCGTCGCCGGAAAGGGCGGCCCAGCGGAACGGGCCGATGCCACGGCAAAACAGCGGCCGGATGTACGCAGGCACGAAGCCGGGGAAATCGAACGCATTGGCGACGCCGGCTTCCTGCGCCACCTGGCGGATGTTGTTGCCGTAGTCGAAGGTCGCCACGCCCTGCGCATGGTAATCGAGCATGGCGCGCACGTGGGTTGCCATCGACTCCTGTGCTGCGGCAATCACTGCCGCCGGGTCACGCTGTTGCGCATCCTCCCACTGCTCCAGCGTCCAGCCCGCCGGCAGATAGCCGTGTAGCGGGTCATGTGCCGAGGTCTGATCGGTCACCAGGTCCGGCTTAACGCCCCGCCGCAAAAGTTCGGGCAGAACTTCGGCGGTATTGCCCACCAGGCCCACGGACAAGGCTTTGCCGCCGGCGCAGGCCTCGTCAATCCAGGCCAGGGCTTCGTCGAGGTTGTTAGTACCCTTGTCCAGATAACCCGATTCCACCCGCCGCTCGATGCGGCTGGGGCGGCATTCGATAGCCAGCATGCTGGCGCCGGCCATGGTGGCGGCCAGGGGCTGCGCCCCGCCCATACCGCCCAGGCCACCGGTGAGAATCCATTTGCCCGTGAGGTCACCGCCGAAATGCTGCCGGCCGGCCTCGACGAAGGTCTCGTAGGTGCCTTGCACGATGCCCTGGCTGCCGATGTAAATCCATGAGCCGGCGGTCATCTGGCCGTACATCATCAGGCCGGCCTTATCCAACGCATTGAAATGATCCCAGGTCGCCCAATGGGGCACCAGGTTCGAGTTGGCGATAAGCACGCGCGGCGCGTCCTCATGAGTCTTGAAGACGCCCACCGGCTTGCCCGATTGGACCAGCAGCGTCTCATCCGCCTCCAGATCGGTCAGGCATTGGACGATGGTGTCGTAACAGCGCCAGTCGCGGGCGGCGCGGCCGATGCCGCCGTAGACCACCAGCTCCTCCGGCTTTTCCGCGACCTCCGCATCCAGGTTGTTCATCAGCATGCGCAGAGGCGCCTCGGTGAGCCAGGATTTGGCGGTGAGTTTCGTTCCGCGCGGGGAGCGGATCTTGCGGGTGTTGTCGATACGGGATTGTGTCACGGTCGGCATCCTCGGTATTAGTGCGTGGCTCGGTTGTATTCTTGCCGGCCGGCCAGCCGGTAGCGCGATCCCGGATANATCTGCCNGACACGCGAAACCACCTGGCCGTTCGACCAGGTTCGCCGGGTCAGCAGCAGACAAGGTTCGNCGGNCCGGCAGCGGAGCAGGCGGCGGTTCACCTCGTTGGGCAAGACAGCTTCGATAATATGCTCGGCCGCGTCCAGGGGCCCGAGTTGGCCGAGGTACTCGAAGGCGGTCGTCCGCATGAAGTCCTGCTTTAGGTAGTTGGGCGCAAAGGCCGGGCTGACGTGCCGGTCCTCGACCTGGATCGGGTGCTTGTCTTCCTTGTGCACAAGCACGGAGTGATAGACATCCGCGCCGGCGCTCAATTCCAAGACATGGGCTACCTCGGCATTGGCCTTTTCCTGGGTCAGCAACATGACTTCGCAGGAATGGGCATGCCCGCGCTCGGCAATCTCTTCGCGGATGTTGCGAATCTCCATGAGCGCCGATTGCGCCTTGGATTCGGCGACAAAGGTGCCGGCCCCTTGTATCCGCGTAAGCCAGCCCTCGCTGGTCAGCTCGCGCAGGGCTCGATGCGCGGTCATGCGGCTGACACCCAAATCGCCGGTCAGCTGATTCTCCGAGGGTAGCCGTTGCCCCTGGGGCCAGTCGCCAGCGAGGATGCGGGTGGCGATGTGCTCTTTCACCTGCTTATAGAGCGGTATGCCATTGCGGTCCATGCGCCGTGCCATGATCGTCCGGTGCCCTTGGCAGTTTCGCCCATGCGGGCGATAATTACATTTGTATAGACAAGTCCCCGAGTGCTGGCCAGCGGCTAGGGAGCAAGGTGCGATTGCCCGGGCCAGCGCTGTATTCTAGGCTGTTGGCTGACTGACAGAGGAACATCCCGCCCGTGTTTTGCGTCTTACGGAACAGATTATGGTTGGCCGCGTTGTCCTCGGCGTTTGCTCTCCCGGCCTGGGCGCAAGAGGCGGCGTGTCCGGATGGCGAACCATGCGTTGAGGCGTTCCATTGGGGCGCCTGGGGCTTAATCGCCCTTGGCCTGTTGTCTTTCATCGTCGGGCTTCTGCCGGAGTCGCGCCCCAGCAAGGATGGGGCGGGCAATGTGGGAATACCCTTGATCGGCCTGCTGAACGCCCGCCTCCAGAAAGAGATGACGGGCTGGCGGCGGTTGCAATGGCCGGCGATGGGTATTTTCTTTCTCGGCCTTGGGATCTCGACGTTGGCGGGTTGGCTCTAATGGACCCATTTCGTTTTCATACGGGCGATACGCCGCTACTGGTTTCCATACCGCATGTTGGGACCCACGTCCCCCCGGATGTCGCCGCGCGGTTGAGCCCGGCGGCGCAAGCCTTGCCGGATACCGATTGGCATGTGGATCGCCTCTACGATTTTCTGGGCGAACTTGGGGCCAGCACGATTGTCGCCACTCATTCGCGCTATGTCATCGATTTGAACCGGCCACCGGACGGCGCGTCGCTTTATCCGGGGGCCAACAACACCGCCCTGTGTCCGACCACTACCTTCGACGAGGCAGCAATCTACCTGAATGGCGCCGAGCCGGATGGCGACGAGATCGCGGCGCGGCGGGACGCTATCTGGCAGCCTTATCACGAACGGCTGGACGCCGAGCTAGCGGCCCTGAAATCGCGGCACGGCCGGGCCCTGTTATGGGATGCGCATTCGATCCGCAGCCGGGTGCCGCGCTTCTTCGAGGGTCGCCTGCCGGATCTGAATTTCGGCAGTGGCGGCGGCACGAGTACCGATCCGGAGCTGCTCCGCCGTCTCAGCGCCGTAGCGGCGGAGTCACCTGAATACACGCACGTGGTCGATGGTCGATTCAAGGGCGGCTACATCACCCGCGCCAACGGCGATCCGGCGGCAGGCATCCATGCGGTGCAACTAGAGCTCAGCCAGATCACCTACATGGACGAAGACGCGCCCTACGGTTTTCGCGAGGACCTAGCAAACGGTATCCGCCCGCTTCTGCGTGATCTGCTCGCCGCGTCCCTCGATTGGATCGGCGGGCGTTCTTAGACCTGCGAGAGCGTGAGATTATGCGCGGCCGTCTTGGTCGCTGGGTCGCGGCTGATCGTGCCGCCCTTGACCGCATAAGCGAGGGGGTTGAAGCCGATGCGATAGGCCAACTCAGCCGGATCGTCGATGTCCCAGACGGCGAAGTCGGCCGCCTTGCCGACCTCGAGCGTACCGCACCGGTCGCTCAAACCCAGCGCCCGCGCCGCGTGGCGGGTGACCCCGGCCAGTGCTTCTTCCGGCGTCAAGCGGAATAGGGTGCAGGCCATGTTCAGGACCAGCAGCAGTGACGTCAGCGGGGCGCTGCCCGGATTGCAATCGGTGGCGATCGCTATTGGCACACCGGCGGCNCGCANGGCGGCGATGGGTGGCAGCTTGGTCTCGCGTAAGAAGTAAAANGCGCCGGGCAACAGCACCGCTACCGTGCCGGCGGCCGCCATCGCGGCCACACCGTCGTCGCTGGTGTATTCCAGATGATCGGCGGACAAGGCGCTGTGTCCCGCCGCCAGGGCGGCCCCGCCCAGGTCGGACAATTGATCCGCGTGTAGTTTGACCGGCAAACCCTGTTCGGTGGCCGCCGCGAAGACGCGCGCCGTTTGTTCNGGNGTAAANCCAATGNCTTCGCAAAAAGCATCGACTGCATCGGCCAGGCCGGAAGCCTTCACCTCGGGNATCATGGCCACCACCTCGTCGATGTAGGCATCCGCGCGGTCGGCGAACTCGGGGGGCAGGGCGTGCGCGCCGAGGAAGGTTGTGCGCACGATTACCGGCATCTCTGCGCCAAGGCGCCGGGCGACGCGAAGCTGCTTCAATTCGGCTTCCAGGTTCAGGCCATAACCCGATTTGACCTCGACGGTCGTCACACCCTCGGAGAGCAGCGCCGACAGACGGCGGCGGGCCGCGGTGAACAGCGTCTCCTCGTCAGCGGCCCGCGTGGCCGCCACGGTGGCGACGATACCGCCGCCGGCGCGGGCAATTTCGGCATAACTGGCGCCCTCAAGACGCTGCGCAAATTCGCGCGCCCGGTCGCCGCCATAGACCAGATGGGTGTGGCAATCGATGAGGCCGGGGGTCAGCCAACGCCCGGCCAGGTCGTGAACGTCCCGCGCTAGCGTGTGCGGCTCGCCCTTGAGATCGCCGCGCCGGCCCGACCATGCGATGCGTCCATCCTCGGTGGCGATAGCCGCATCGTCGAGTGCGCCGTATGGGGCGCTCCCCTCCACCATGGTCGCCAGGCGGCCGTTGAGCCAGATCGCATCCCACATGTTCGAATCTTCGGTACGCGGTTGCCTATACAAGTCCAGTCATACGTCATAAGCTCGCCATCCGAAACCTGCAACCGAGCCTGTTCCCCGAGTCAGAAACCAGTGCCAGAAACCCGACTGTTTGCCAAACGCGCTCTTTTGCCTGACGGCTGGGCGCGCGACGTTGTCTTCGCCATTTCAGATGCCGGCGATCTCACGACGGTAACGCCGAACGCGGCGCCTGGTAATGCCAAGCGCGCCGGCGGCACCGTCCTGCCGGGCATGCCGAACCTGCACAGTCACGCGTTCCAGCGGGCCATGGCTGGCCTGGCCGAGCGCGCCGGTCCCACGGGCGATAGTTTTTGGACCTGGCGCGAGGTGATGTACGGCTTCGTTCGCCGCCTGCGGCCCGAGCACGTGCAGGCTATTGCCGCCCAGCTTTATGTGGAGATGCTCAAGGCCGGCTACACGGCGGTGGGCGAGTTCCACTACCTGCATCACGACCCGGAAGGCCGGCCCTATAGCGATCCCGCCGAGATGGCGCGGCGCGTTGTGGCGGCGGCAAAAGATACCGGCATCGGCATGACCCTGCTGCCGGTGCTCTATGGTTACGGCGGATTTGGTGGTCAGCCGGCGGGTGAGGGGCAGCGGCGCTTTTTGAACGAGCCGGATCGCTTGCTGGCGATTATCAGTGCCCTGCGCACCGATACGGCGGCCGATCCGCAGGTCGCTGTCGGTCTGGCACCGCATAGCCTGCGGGCGGTGACCGCCGATACATTGACGGCCGCTGTTGCCGAGATGCACGCCATGGATGGGCACGCGCCGATCCATATCCACGTCGCCGAGCAGGGCAAGGAAGTCCAAGACTGCATCGAATGGAGCGGCGCCCGCCCGGTCGAATGGCTGTTGCAGAACGCGCCGGTCGATCCGCGCTGGTGCCTGGTGCACGCCACCCACATCACCGATGAGGAGGCGGCGCGTCTGGCCGCCAGCGGTGCGGTCGCCGGCCTCTGTCCGACCACCGAGGCCAATCTGGGTGACGGCGTGTTCCCGGCGCCCGACTACCTGGCGGAGGGCGGCGTGTTTGGCATTGGCTCCGACAGTCACATCTCGGTCAGCCCGATCGAGGAGCTGCGCTGGCTGGAATACGGCCAGCGGTTGACCCACAAGCAGCGCAACCTGCTGGCCGGGGGGGAGGAGGTGCCGTCGGTGGGCGCCCTGCTGTTCCGCCGCGCCCTTGCCGGTGGTGCCCAGGCAATGGCTCGCCCCATCGGGCGGCTGGCGCCCGGCTGCCGGGCCGATCTCCTGGTGCTCGATGACGACAGCCCGGCGCTCTATGGCCGGGACGAGGACGTGCTCCTGGATTCTCTGATCTTCGCCGGTAACGCGAACCCGGTGCGCGCGGTGATGGCCGGCGGCCGTTGGGTCGTGCAGGACGGCCGCCACCCGCGGGAGGACAAGATCCTCACCGCCTTCAAGGCAGCCATGGACGAGCTGCTGGAGTAATGCGGGACATCCACTTCACCTATCTCTCAGGGCCGGACATCGCCGCCCTGGCCATGACCGACAGCGAGATTCTCGATGCGGTCGAGGTCGGCCTGCGCGCCCAGGGCCGGGGGGAGACGGTCATCGAGCCGCGCGTCCACCTGGAGCCTGATCCGGCGTTTCGGGGTCATTTCAATGTGTTGCGCGGCTATGTGGCGCCGTTGGGTGTGGCGGGGGTCAAGGTGGTCGGCGACTACCTCGACAACTATCAACAAGACCTGCCGTCGGAAATGGCACTGCTCACCCTTTTCGATCCGCGCACCGGCATGCCGTTGGCGTTGCTCGATGCCACGGCGATCACCGAGATGCGCACCGGTGCCGTCACCGCGCTTGGAGCAAAGTATTTGGCGCGCCAGGGGGCCAGCGTGCTTGGCCATGTGGGCGCGCGCGGCACGGCCTATTGGAACGTGCGCCTGCTCGATCACCTCTTCGATTTCGCCGAGATTCGCATCCATTCGCGACGGCCGGAAAGCCGCGAGCCGTTCGCCGCCCGCCTGAGCGATGACCTGGGTAAGCCGGTGCAGGCGGTCGACACCTGGGAGGCGTGCCTCGACGGCGCTCACATTCAGGTGGAAGCCTCGCGCCTGGAGGCGCCGGAGCCGCTGTTCAAGACAGCCTGGGTGGCGCCCGGCAATCTGGTGATCCCCTATGGCACCATGAGCGCCGTGGAGCTATCGCTCACCGACGTTATGGACAAGGTCGTGGTCGACGACTGGGGCCAATGCAAGGGTGGCAAGTTCGGCTCGCTGCGCGCCCATGTGGAGGCCGGCAAGCTGAGCGAGCAAACCTTGCACGGCGAGCTTGGCCAGATCGTCGCCGGCGACCGGCCGGGGCGGGAAAGCGACGGGGAGACGATCCTGTTCTGGCATCGCGGCCTGTCGCTCTCCGACATCGCCCTTGGCGCCGCCATGCTGGAAAAGGCACAGCGCCTAGGCATCGGGCAGCAGCTCCGCTACGCGTGATTTCTATTCCTGGGGGGGGGCGCCCTGGAGTCATAGCGTTTGCCCAACGAATGTCACAGATGTACCCCGGGGACGGTGGTATAATTCCCAAGGGTACCGCCCTATATGTAATGGGGTGAATTGCCGAAGGGGAGATGAACTATGATTCGCACAGTTTCTGTGCTCGTTGCCGTGGGTGTTCTGGCCGCCGGGTGTGGTAGCACGTCGGAGGACCGCGGCATCAGCGGTGCCGGGATCGGTGCCGCGGGGGGTGCCATCATCGGCGCCGTGACAGGGTTGAGCGTGCTGAATGGGGCACTGATCGGCGCGGCGGTCGGCGGTGTGACCGGCATTCTGAGCGACAAGGATAGCATCGACTTAGGTGAACCGGTCTGGAAACACGGCACGTCTCAGCAGACTACCGAGGGGTCGGCGCAGCGGTCCTATGCGTGGACAGACTCGACGACCGTGCGCCGCATTCAGTCGGCACTGGTGGATCGGGGCTATGACCCAGGGCCAGTCGATGGCCGTTCAGGCCCGCGGACACGGGCGGCGATAGCGGCTTATCAACGCGACCATGGTCTGCTGGTCGATTCGACACCGACGCCGGAACTCGCCAAACACTTAGCCCGTAGCTGAGGTAGGAAACGCCCGCTCGCCATCCTGGCGAGATCCGGTAGTTAGACTACCGGCTCCACGCTGAGCCGGCTGACCGGTTTCGCCGCGTGACGGGGCGTCTGGCCGGCAAATGGGTGCACCGGGCCTTCCTTTGGCCACAGCAGGTAGCGGGCAAAGACCTCCGCATAACCGCCGCGGTACAGATAGCCGCCATTGGTTGCCAGTTGGACCTCCCGGTCGGCTCGGTAGCGGCCAGGTATCCGGTACCACGGCAGGCGCGGCTCGGCATGATGGACGGTGTGCAGGTTATTGTGGAAGAACAGCAGTGACATGACCGACCCGGCCTCGACCACGGCAGTGCGGTGGCCGGTGTTCTCCCGTGCCTGATGCTCCAGGAAGGAGCGCAGGAGAGTGAGCGACAATCCGGGGTAGGCGAAGAACACCACGTAGTCGACAAAGGGGATCTGGCAGACCCAGAGCGCCCAGTACAAGACCACGGCACAGGCCACGCTGTGCAGGGCCAAAATGCCCAGATTGCTGAAATCTCCCCGCGCAAGACGCCTGATCTCCCCGATAACAAACTTACCGACGCAGTGCGCGGGGCCGAGCAGCAGCCGGCCGCTCAGTGTATTTAGACACCAAGAGAAGCCACGGCTCAGCGGGCCCATACCGGCCCACGTCTCCGCGCTCACATAGAAGGACTCCGGATCCTCGCTGGGATTGGTGATGTACTCGTCCCGGTGGTGTGTCAGGTGGCTTTGCCGATACAGCGCGTAAGGCTGCCAAAGCCATAGGGACGGGAATACCAGCAGCTCGTTGACCCATCGCCAGGGCGTCGGGTGGCCGTGCACCACCTCGTGCTGCAAGCTGCCATGCCAGGCGACCAGATAGGCACCTATGGGCAGCACCACCCACCAGGGCAGCGCCTGATAGAACCAGGTCAGTAGGCCGTAGCCGCTATAGATGATCGCGGCGACCGCCAGGGTCGGCCACTCGATCCGGCCTTTAAAATCATTTGATGACAAAGAGTTATCTAAAATTGTTGCCATATTTCCTCGTTCGTTCTTTTGGCCCCGGACCCTTGGGTCCCGGCGGCGCTGCCTAATGGCGAAAACTGGGAGAAATCTCCTGTTTTTTGAACCGTCATGGTCGCGCGAATTCTGCCTATATTGATATCAGTCCAAGCCTGTGACGACAAGGAGATCATGTGCACAAATCATAGCGTATGATCACCAAAAGAATAATATGATGACAATATGCAGCGAATGTGCATAATGTACTCTGTAGACNGGTATTTGCGGGGAAGATATGGATCGTCGAAAGACCGTAGAGGTNTTCCGTGAGCGCCTGAGCTTGGTCATTGAGCGTTCGGGCCTCAGCCGCACGGCGTTCGCCGAGAAGGCGGATCTGGACCGCTCCACTTTGTCGCAGCTCCTGTCGGCGTCAAATGACCGCTTGCCCCGGGCCGAGACCATCGCCGCCATCGCCGAGCGTGAGCAGGTGAGCGTCGATTGGCTGCTGGGGCTCAGTCAGGAGGGACAGCTTCGCGCTGACCTCATGGCCGGCGTCCTGCAGATCGAGCCGGGGGCTGCGTCGCCGGCGGATGCGCGGCTGGCGCAGTGGCACGCCGAGGCGGCGGGCTACAAGATCCGCTATGTGCCGACCACGCTGCCGGACCTGTTGAAGACCGAGGAAGTCATTCGCTACGAATATCAGGAGTACGGCGTGCAGGTTCCACTGTCGCGCATCGAGCAGGCGGAAGAGCGGCTGGCCTATAGCCGTTTGCCGGAGACCGATATCGAGGTGTGTAGCTCCCTGCAGTCGTTGGAGGAGTTTGCTCTTGGCCACGGCATTTGGAAGAACCTGTCCGCAGCCAGCCGCGTGGCCCAGCTAAAGGCGATGCAGACGCTGTTGGATGAGTTGTATCCAACCTTGCGCTGGTTCTTGTTCGACGGCTTGCAGCGTTATTCGATGCCGCTGACCGTCTTCGGCCCAAAGCGCGCGGCGTTGTATGTTGGGAACATGTACGTGGTGTTCAATTCGACGGAACATATCCGCGTCATGACCCGGCATTTCGACGATCTGATTCGAGCTTCCATGGTTCAACCGCGCGATGTCTTCGATTTCATCGGCCGTCTGGCCAAGGATCTCGAAACGGCTCCGGCCCTTGTAGCGGGAGGGTAGTATGGCCGCACCGAGTGCCACCGGGCGTTGCCTGTGCGGTGCCGTTGCCTATGAGGTGCGCGGTCCGATGCGCGATGTCGTGATCTGCCACTGCCGGCAGTGCCTGCGCACGCACGGCCACATGGCCGCGTATTCCCGCGTCCGCCAAGCGGATGTCACGATGACCGAGTCGCGCGGGCTCAAGTGGTACCAATCGTCGGACAAGGCGCGGCGCGGCTTTTGTCAGGAGTGCGGGGCCAGCATGTTCTGGGACTTGCTCGACAATGACATGGTCTCAATCGCCGCTGGCACCGTTGACGAGCCGACCAGACTGAAAACGATCCGGCACATCTTCGTGGCTGACAAAGGGGACTACTACGAGATCGAGGATAGCCTGGAGCAACTGCCCAAGGGCCAGGCCCCCTCATGAGTATTGCCAGTCTCGCTATGTACGATCTGCCGGACGTCACCGCGGCGACCGATGCCTGGTGGGCCGGGCTTGCCCAGGCGATGCGGCGCGAGGGCATCGAGGATGTTCCCGACAGGTTGCACCGCGCCAACGAGGTGAAGCCGGCCTGGCTGGCGCCGAATCTGCTGTTCAGCCAGACCTGNGGCTATCCGTTGATGCACGAATTCGCCGGGAAACTACGTGTCGTGGCGACACCCTGTTTCGACAGCCCTGGATGTGAGGGGCCGCGGTATTGCAGTCTCGTGATCGTGCGCGCGGACGACACGGCTGGCACCCTTGACGATCTGCGTGGCCGGGTTGCCGCCGCGAACGGACTCGACTCCCAATCCGGCTACAGCGCTTTGCGCGGCACGATCGCGCCGCTCGCCCGATCCGGCCGCTTCTTTTCCGAGGTCGTGATAAGCGGTGGCCACGCCAATAGCCTGGCGCTGGTCNCCGAGGGCAAGGCTGACGTTTGCGCCGTNGATTGCGTGACGCATACGCTGTTGTCNCGGCATCGTCCTGCAGCGGTGGCCAATTTGCGTGTGCTGGGCANGACGGTGGATGCGCCGGGNCTNCCCTATGTCACGCGAGCCAACGCCAGCGACGATTTGCTGCAACGCCTGCGCGCCGCCCTGTTTGCGGCCCTCGACGATTCCGACCTAACAGCGGCGCGAGAGACTCTGCTAATTGCCGGCGCCGAGGTGCTGCCGGAGGGTGCCTACGAGCGGATTATCGAGATCGAAAACGATTCTAAGGCGCACGGATACGCGCGTTTGGCTTAGCTCGCGTTTTCGATCAAGTGCTCCGCCTCGGCGGCTATGGCCGTGCGGGCACCGGAAGCGTCCAGCCGTCGCCAGGTGAGTGGCCCGATATCGTAGGTCAATTGCTTTCGCACGACGGCGGGGGTGGCATCCGAAGCATCACCCCGGCGCCCGGCGACTCGGCCGACGATTTGCTCGGCCGGGGCTTCCAGCCAGATCCCGACAAAGTGGACACCTAGCTCACGGGCGACCACCTCGATGGCGGCTCGCTCCGCCGGAGACGCATAGACCGCATCGGCGACAACCGCGCGCCCGGCGGCTAGTCCTGCTTTGGCTTGGGCGGTGAGGTGGGCGTAGACCTCAGCTGTCTGCGTGGCGCCGTAGGCGGACGGGGGCAGACGGCGCAGCTCGTCGACGCCATGGTACGATTTGCGCAGCACATCACTGCGCAAGTGCAGGGCACCAGGCGAAGCGCCCAAGCCAGGCGCCAGCTCCCGCGCCAGGCATGTCTTTCCAGTACCCGATAGCCCGCCGATGGCCACCAGGCATGGCGCCACCGGCTGCAAAAAAACGTGGGCGGCGCGGAAATAGCCGGTCGCTTCATCACATAAACGGCGGGCCACCTCCGGGTCCGTTTGGCTGTCGGCAACACTGACGCTGACCTTTGCGCGTACGCTGGCGCGGGTCGAGAGGAACAAGGGTAATGCCGCCAGCCCAGTCACATCGCCGCGGTGCTGCAGGTAGCGGTTGAGAATTAGGTTGGCGTGGGGCCGCAGGCCCCGATGCTCCAAATCCATGAGCAAGAAGGCCAGATCGTAGAGCACGTCGATACAGGCGATGTCATCGTTGAACTCGATGCAATCGAAGATCCGGGGCCGGCCGTTGACGATGCAGATATTGCGCAAGTGCAGGTCGCCGTGGCATTGGCGTACCAGGCCCTTGGCCAGCCGGTCGTCGAGTAGCCCGGCGACCCGCGCCAGGTGTTCGCCCGCCGCGGTGGCAAGATCGTCGACTTCGGCGGCGGGGAACAGGTCGGGCCGCTGGCGCAGCTCGGCAAAGTTCTCGTCCATGACCGCCCGCAGGCCCGCCGCACCGCCGCCGCTGGCCGCGAGCTTCGGCTCCGCGCNGTCATGAAACGCGGCGACTTCATCGGCTAGGGCGCGGGCCAGGTCGAGGGTCAATCGTCCCGCCTGCGCCAGGCGGTCGCCCAGTGCCTCTTGCGGGAACCGGCGCATGACGACCGCCCATTCGACCGCCTCGCCGGAGCCGCCCAGGGCTAGCGCCCCATTGGTCTCGCGGGTAATGGCCACGGCGCCGATGTAAAGCTCGGGGGCGGTGCGCCGGTTGAACTCGACCTCACGGCGGCAGGCCCAACGGCGCAATTCCAAAGTGGAAAAATCCATGTAGGGAAAGCGAACCGCGCGCTTGACCTTGTAGGCGCGGTCGCCGGCGAGGAAGACCATGGCGCCGTGCGTGTCGATCCGCTCCACGCGCGCGCATTTCTCACCGTGGACCGACGGGTCGGCCAGGAACGCCGCTACCTCACTCTGCCCGTTGTCGCCAAACTGCGAAAGGCTCGCGCTGGGCGTTTGCGCACTTTGCCCGGCTACAGTCATGAGCGTATCGTAGCAGACTCGCCGAGCAGGGCATTGATGCACGTCAAAGGCACGGCAGATTGGGCCGGATATGCTTATATTGAGCTCGGGACGTCCGTCCATCATTCAGAGATCACCGAGGGGCCATGAAACTCATCAGGACGTGGATTTTGATCGCCGACGGCGCACGGGCGCGCATTCTACTCAACGAGGGACCGGGGCGCGGCGTGAAGCCTGGCCCGGACAAGGAATTCGAGGGTGTGAACGTGCCCAGCCGGGAGATCGTCAGCGACAAACCCGGCCGCGCCTTTGATTCGGCGGGGCAGGGGCGGCACAGCATGGAGCCGCGCACCGATCCGCACGAGCACGAGCAGCGGGCCTTTCATCACCGGCTTGCGATATACCTGGATGGCGCCGCCAAGCGGGGCGAATTCGACTGTCTGGTCGTGGTAGCGCCACCGAAAGCCCTCGGCAATCTGCGGACCGAGCTGACCGCCGCCGCGCGCGCAAAAGTGGTAGGCGAGCTGAACAAAGACCTAACCCACGTCCCGATCCACGACCTGGCCGCGCATTTGGGGGCGGTTCTGGCGGTCTGACGGCGCTCCGCCCCTAAGACTGCTGTCCTTATAGATATGCGCCCGTTGGTTGCAACGGGGCGGTGGACCGCCCTGTGCGGCCTTCCGTGAGTATGGTCAAGGACCTGTTAACCCTGTTCTCGTATGGTGGCCTGTGGTTGTGGAAATCGACCAACTGCCCTGAACCTGGGATTAGGAATCGGCCATGGACGTCTTGGAACTCTTCTCGGAGAATTATAGCCAGGAGAAACATGAGGAGATAACGCTGCGCGATTATCTCTCCGGCTGTCGCGACGATCCCAAATTCTACGCCAGCGCCGCCGAACGCATGATTGCCGCCATCGGCGAGCCGGAATTGGTCGATACCAGCAACGATCCACGCCTCGGCCGTATTTTTCTCAACCGCACCATCAAGCGTTATCCATCGTTCCAAGGTTTCTACGGAATGGAGGATACCATCGAGCGCATCGTCGGCTACTTCCAGTACGCCGCGCAGGGGTTGGAGGAGCGCAAACAAATTCTCTATCTGCTCGGCCCGGTCGGCGGTGGCAAGTCGTCCATCGCGGAGTGCCTGAAGCGGCTCATGGAAAAGGAGCCGATCTACGTTCTTAAGGCCGGCGATCAGATCAGCCCGGTTTTCGAGTCACCGTTGGGCCTGTTCGATCCCGTGCGCATGGGCGAAGTGCTGGAAGACAAATACGGCATCGCCGGCCGGCGCCTGACCGGCATGATCTCGCCCTGGGCGGCCAAGCGTCTGGACGAGTTCGGCGGCGATATCTCGAAGTTCTCGGTGGTCAAGCTACGGCCCTCCAAGCTGCGCCAGATCGGCGTTGCCAAGACCGAGCCGGGCGACGAGAACAATCAAGACATCTCCGCCCTTGTCGGCAAGGTCGACATTCGCAAACTGGAACACTACAGCCAGAACGACCCGGATGCGTACAGCCACTCCGGCGGTTTGAACCGCACGACCCAGGGCATGCTCGAATTCGTCGAGATGTTCAAAGCGCCGATCAAGGTGCTGCATCCGCTGCTCACCGCCACCCAGGAAGAGAATTATCTGGGGACGGAAAGTTTCGGAGCCTTCCCCTATCAGGGCGTCGTCCTGGCCCACTCCAACGAAGCGGAGTGGCAGCAGTTCAAGGCGAATAAGAACAACGAGGCTTTCCTCGACCGCATCTGCGTCATCAAGGTGCCGTATTGCCTGCGCGTCACCGAGGAAGCGGAAATCTACCAGAAGCTGCTGCGCGAGAGCGATTTGGGCGAGGCGCCCTGCGCCCCGGACACGCTGACCATGCTCAGCCGTTTCTGCACCCTCACGCGTCTGCGCGAGCATGAGAATTCCACCCTGTTCTCGAAAATGCGGGTCTACGACGGCGAGAACCTGAAAGATACCGACCCGAAGGCCAAGTCGGTGCAGGAATACCGGGATTCCGCCGGTGTCGACGAGGGCATGAACGGGGTGAGCACGCGCTTCGCCTTCAAGGTCCTGTCGCAGACCTTCAACCACGACACGAAGGAGGTCGCCGCCGATCCGGTGCATCTGATGTACGTGCTCGAACACGCCATCAAGCGCGAGCAATACGCCGACGATATCGAGGCCAAGTACCTGGAGTTCATCAAGTCCGAGCTGGCGCCGCGCTATGCCGAATTCATCGGTCATGAGATTCAGAAAGCGTACCTCGAATCCTATACGGAATATGGGCAGAACCTGTTCGACCGCTACATCGCCTACGCGGATGCCTGGATCGAGGAGCAGGATTACAAGGACCCGGATACCGGCCAACTCTTCGACCGTTCTGTGCTGGACGCCGAGCTTTCCAAGGTCGAAAAGCCGGCCGGCATCGCCAATCCCAAGGACTTCCGTAACGAGGTGGTCAAGTTCACGCTGCGCGCGCGGTCCCAGAACGACGGGCACAACCCGTCGTGGACCAGCTATGAAAAGCTACGCGAGGTGATCGAAAAGCGTATGTTCAGCCACGTCGAGGACCTGCTGCCGGTCATCGGCTTCGGCACCAAGCGGGACAAGGATTCGGAAGAAAAGCACAACGATTTCGTCCAGCGCATGACCAATCGCGGCTATACTGAGCGGCAAGTCCGCCGGCTGGTCGAGTGGTACATGCGCGTCAACAAGGCCGGATAAAGAACCATAGGCGATTGCGGTGTTCCATTTTATCGATCGCCGACAGAACCCGAAGGACAAGAGCCTCGGTAACCGCCAGCGCTTCATGCGGCGGGCGCGGGCGCGCATCAAGGAAGTCGTCGAAAAGTCGATCAAGGAGCGCAAGCTCTCCGATATAGCCAACGGCGAAGAGATCTCGATCCCGACCAAGGGTATCGACGAGCCTCGATTCCGCCATGCCAGCAGCGGTGGCCGGCGCGAACGGGTCTTCAACGGCAACAAAGAGTTTCGCCCCGGCGACCAGATCGAGAAGCCGGAAGGGGGCGGCCAGGGCAAGGGCGGCAAGAAGGGCTCGGACAGCGGCGAGGGCGAGGATGAATTCCGCTTTGCCCTGACCCGGGAAGAATTCCTCGACCTATTCTTTGAAGATCTCGAGTTGCCGGATTTGGTGAAAACCAATCTGCGCGAGGTAATCACCTACAAGATGCGCCGGACCGGCCATACCGCCACCGGCACGCCCACCAACCTCAACGTCCTGCGCACCATGTGCAAAAGCCTGGGACGCCGGTTGGCACTCAAGCGCCCGAAGCAGACCGAGATTACCGGTCTGGAAGACGAGATCGCGGCGTTGGACAGCAAGGCGAATCCGAGCGCCGAGGAACTTTCCCGCCTGGAGACCTTACGCGAGTCTCTCAAGGACATGCTGCGCCGGAAGCGCTGGGTGCCCTACATCGACCCGGTCGACATCCGCTACAACAACTACGCGCCCAAGCCGGAACCGAACACCAAGGCGGTGATGCTCTGCCTCATGGATGTGTCGGGCTCCATGGGCGAGCGCGAGAAGGAATTGGCCAAGCGGTTCTTCATTCTTCTGCACCTGTTTCTCAACCGCCGCTACAAGCAGATTGACGTGGTCTTCATCCGCCATACTCACGAGGCGCAAGAAGTGGACGAAGACACTTTCTTCTATAGCCAGGAGACCGGCGGTACCGTGGTCAGCACGGCGTTGGTCGAAATGCTGAAGGTGATCCGCGACCGGTATCCGACGAGCGAGTGGAACATCTACGGGGCCCAGGCCTCGGACGGCGAGAACCATGCCGGCGATACGGACAAGTGCATCACCATGCTGGCCCAGGAGGTTATGCCGCTGTGCCAGTATTACGCCTACGTCGAGATCCTGGATGAGCGCGAGACCGAAATCTTCCGCAACATGCAGAATGGCGCCGCGTTGTGGCAGGCCTACCGAACAGTGGCGGAGGCCTGGCCGAACTTCGCCATGAAGCGGATCGCCAAGCCCGGCGACATCTATCCGGTATTCCGCGAGCTATTCGCCAAGCAGTCCGACAAGGTGGCGGTGCGGCCGTGACGCGCAAGTCAAAGAAGACAAAGGTGGAGCCCTTGTTCGAGGGGTCCGAATGGACCTTCGAAAAGCTGCGTCAGGCCTATGCCGCGATCGAGGACGTGGCGCTCAACGATCTTGGCTTGGAGGTCTACACCAATCAGATCGAGATCATTTCGTCAGAACAGATGCTCGATGCCTATTCGTCGATCGGCATGCCGCTGATGTACCCGCACTGGTCGTTCGGAAAGCACTTCCTGCGCGAAGAGAACATGTATCGAAAGGGCTTCACCGGCCTGGCTTACGAGATCGTCATCAACTCGAACCCGTGCATCAGCTACAACATGGAAGAGAACACCATGGCCCTTCAGGCCTTGGTGATGGCGCACGCCGCGTTCGGCCACAATCATTTTTTCCGTAACAATTACCTGTTCCGCCAGTGGACCGACGCGGACGGTATTCTCGAATATCTACAGTTCGCGAAAAGCTACATCGCCAAGTGCGAGGAACGCTGTGGCCCCGCCGCGGTCGAGGAGATCCTCGATGCCGCGCATGCCCTGATGGACCACGGGGTGTTTCGCTACAGCCGCCCCACAAGGCTAAGTAAGCGGGATCAGGCAGAGCGGGAGCAGGAGCGGATACGCTACGAAGAACGAAACTTTCAGGATATCTGGCGGACCGTCCCGACAAACGGCAAAGGTGACGCTGCCGAGGAAGAAAAAACCGAGGAAGAAACTGAGAGCGCCCGCCGGCTGAAGCTGCCGGAAGAGAACCTGCTGTATTTCCTGGAAAAAAACAGCCCGGTCCTGGAGACCTGGCAACGCGAGATTCTACGAATCGTGCGAAACATCGCCCAGTATTTTTATCCGCAGAAACAGACCAAGGTGATGAACGAAGGCTGCGCGACCTTTGTGCATTACTACATCATGAACCGGCTCTATGACGATGGCCTGCTAACCGATGGGGCCATGTTGGAGATCCTGCACAGCCATTCCAACGTGGTCTTTCAGCCCGGCTTCGACGACAAGCGGTACAGTGGCATCAACCCCTATGCCCTGGGGCTTGCCATGATGGAAGATATCAAGCGGATCTGCACCGAGCCGACCGAGGAAGACCGCACGTGGTTCCCCGAGATCGCCGGCAACGATGACTGGCGCGGGACCCTCAGGGATGCCTGGGCGAATTACCGCGACGAGTCCTTCATCCAGCAGTATTTGAGCCCGCATCTGATCCGCAAGCTGAAGCTCTTCCTCTGCGTCGACGAGGCCGAGAAACAACACGTCATGGTCGACAGCATCCATGACGAGCGCGGCTACAAGCTGGTACGCACGGCCTTGGCGCGAAATTACGATCTGGCCCTGATCGAGCCGGATGTGCAGGTCGTGGCCGTGGACATGGGCGGTGACCGGTGCTTGCACCTGCAACACCAGGTGCATGACGGCATCCACCTTTCGGAGAAGGGCCGCGACGGGGTGATCGCCCAGGTTCGCCGCCTGTGGGGCTATGACGTGGTTCTGACCGGTGTGGATAAAGGCACCGGCGAGAAGCTCTACGAGACCAGCACGGCCAAGCCCGCAGCGGCCTAAAACCGGTCCCTAAACCCTTAAAGTCCCTCAAATACCAGGGTGATTCCCGTTGCGGCCGGACAGGCTGCTGCCTATAATTCCGGGGTCACTTCTCAAAGATCCGACGAATACGGCTTGGTCTCGCCGACCGGGCTACAGCTTCCCTCGGATTTCGGCGAGCTGAGACCCATGCACGCACGCGGCGCGCATGGTCGCACAACATTGACTAGGAACGAATCTATGATCACAGGAACCGTTAAGTGGTTCAACTCCGTCAAGGGCTATGGCTTCATCACGCCCGAGGACGGCACCGCTGACGCCTTCGTCCACATTTCGGCTGTAGAGCGCGCCGGCCTGCCGGGCCTACGCGAAGGCCAACGGGTGCAGTTCGAGCTGCAGCGTGGCCAAAACGGCAAGTCATCCGCCGAGAACCTGTCGCTCGCCGAATAAGGCTGCGCCACGGAAACCGTGGTCCAACGACCACGACGGAAGGCCCGCCCAACGGCGGGCCTTCTTGTATTTGGGGGGTGTGGTGCCGGGTGCAGGATTCGAACCCGCGACATCTGGTTTACAAAACCAGCGCTCTACCAACTGAGCTAACCCGGCACATCGACTGGGCTCTCACGAAGCCCTGTCATAATACGCTAGGGCGGCTGTGTCATGGGTGAAGATTGGCCTTCTTGCCATGCTTGCCCGGGCCGGGAGGGCGGATGTAAGCTTCGCGAAAGGCCCCACGGGCCGTCACCGCCAGCGCGAATTGGAGCTAGCCGCCATGTCCGCAGCCCTATCCATCGATTCCGTGAAATCCCAGGCCGAGGGCCTGTCCTATCGCAGTCAGGGCTTTATCGACGGCAAGTACGTAGCAGCCGCCAGCGGCGAGACCTTCGATTGCGTCAGCCCCGTGAACGGCAAGGTCCTGGCCCAGGTCGCCGCGTGCGACAGTGAGGACGTTGACCGCGCCGTCAAGGCCGCCCGCCGGGCCTTCGAGGATGGGCGCTGGAGCCACCAGGCACCGAGCGACCGCAAGCGGGTGCTGTTCCGCTTCGCCGAGTTGATCGAGCGGCACGCGACCGAGCTGGCCCTTCTGGAAACCCTGGACATGGGTAAGCCGATCCGGGATGCCGCCGCCATCGACATTCCGGCGGTGGTCAAGTGCATCCGCTGGTACGCCGAGGCCGTCGATAAGGTCTATGACGAGGTCGCCCCGTCGCCGCACAACGCGGTGGTCACCATCACCCGCGAGCCGGTCGGCGTTGTCGGCGCCGTGGTGCCGTGGAATTTCCCGCTGCTGATGGCGGCCTGGAAGATAGGTCCGGCATTGGCCACCGGGAACTCCATCATCGTCAAGCCGGCGGAGCAATCGCCGCTGACCATGATCCGCATTGCGGAGCTGGCGGCGGAGGCGGGTATCCCCGACGGCGTTATCGGTGTGGTGCCCGGTTTTGGCGAGACAGCGGGTCAGGCCCTCGGCCGCCACATGGACGTGGACGCCATCGCCTTCACGGGGTCGGCCGAGGTCGGCAAGTATTTCCTCAAATATGCCGGCGAGTCGAATATGAAGCGGGTNGGCCTGGAATGCGGCGGCAAGACGCCGAACATCATCATGGCCGATGCNCCGGACCTGGACGCGGCGGCCGAGGCGGCGGCCTGGGGCATCTTCTTCAACCAGGGCGAGGTGTGNAACGCCGGCTCGCGCCTGTTGGTCGAGGAGTCGGTGAAAGACAGGTTGCTGGAAAAGGTCATGGCGGTCGGCAAGTCCATGCGCGTGGGCGACCCGCTGGACCCGGCGACCCAGATCGGCGCCATGGTGGACGATACCCAGACCGATCGGGTCATGGGCTACATCGATGCCGGGAAAAAGGAAGGCGCCAAGCTGGCCATGGGCGGCAAGCGCGTCCTTGCCGAAACCGGCGGCTACTACATCGAGCCGACGGTCTTCGACAAGGTCAGCAACGACATGAAGATCGCCCAGGAGGAAATTTTCGGCCCGGTGCTCTCAACCATCACCTTCAAGGACGTGGACGACGCCATCCGCATCGGCAACGACACCATCTACGGCCTGGCCGCGGCGGTGTGGTCGAGCGATATCAACACCGCCCTGAAAGCAGCCAAGGCCCTGCGCGCCGGTTCGGTCTGGGTAAACTGCTTCGACGCCGGCGACATGACCACACCCTTCGGCGGCTTCAAGCAATCCGGCTTCGGCCGCGACAAATCTCTGCACGCGATGGATAAGTACACCGAGCTGAAGACCACGTATGTGCAGTTGAGTTAGCGCGGTCCTACTGGGCGTCGTGGAAGATGACGCCTAGCGTATGACGGCGCCCGGAGCGCACCCGGCTCACCCCATGGCGCATGGTCACACGATAGGTTCCGCGCGTACCCTGTTTCGGTCGGTGATGGACGGGAAAGATCACGCCGTCGCCCTGGCATAAGGGCACGACCTCGACTCTTGATTGCCTGCGTGGTCGTTGCTCGGTCAGCACGAATTCGCCACCGCTGAAATTACGCTCGGGTTCCGACAGCAGAAAAGCGGCCTGCAAGGGAAAGACGTGCGTGCCGTAGAGGTCTTGGTGCAGGCAATTGTAATCCCCCTCGGCATACTGGAGTATCAACGGCGTCGGCTTCGCCTGGCCGTCTTCCCGGCAGCGGTCCAGGAATTCGGCATGGGTGTCCGGAAAGCGGGTGTCGATGCCCATGGCCGCATTCCAGCCGTTGGAGATCTCCGCTAACGGTGGGTACAGCGCGGCCCGCAGCCGCGCCACCAGTTCGGGCAGGGGATAGGCGAAGTATTTGTATTCACCGCGCCCGAACCCATGCCGGGCCATGACGACCCGACTGCGAAACAACTCGTCGGTCGCATAGCTGCGCGCAATTTCGGCGCAGTCCTGGCTTTTCAGCGCGCCTTCGATGACGGCACAGCCGTAGGTATTGAGGTCTTCGTCAATCTGCTGCCAGTCCAACGCGGATGGCGTCATACCGCGTTCGGCCGGCAGCGCTTACACGGGCGAAAGCCTGCCGCTTCCGCATCCGCGCACGTCGGGTGAAAGCTTACATTCTCCCGCCGAGCCAGCCGCGCGGCGCAGGACGGCAGGCAATAAACCCCCGTTGTCCGCACCGAATAGTAGAATGCCCCGTTCGCGGCAGGGTCGCGTTGCACCACCGCATTCCATCGGTCCGCATCACTAAGTTCCGTCACGTGCAATCTCCTGGTTGCCAGAAAGCACGCATAGGATGCCGGGGTTCGCTGCGGGGTTCACTCCGAATGTTGCGCTGGAATACCCTGGCTCATTTAGCCCGAGGCTTCCCATCCGACGTGAGAGGCGAGCCGTAAAGGTCTAGCGGTGATCATCGAACAGACCCCACGGAGAAAAGGGCAGCGTCCTCTTTTTTTAACCTTCAATAGTAATTCCGTACGATTTCATATCGAGGCTTGCATGAAGCAATTCAGCATGCGGATACTTGGCTTTAACGATTTCGGTTAGTTTCTTCCGATCTTCACCCGTGATCTTGCTTCCAAAAATGACAGCGCCAATTTCCTGGGGAATGAGTTTGAAATAAGCATAATCTTGCTTCGGCGCTTCCCCGGGTACGACAACTCGCCATTCCCGTTCATATGCCCAATCTGCCTGTTTCGAATAGAACACTTTGTCCCAAGCGTCATTTGGGTTCAGACGTTTTCCACTGAAATTGTTTTCAACGAACTCCTCTAGTGTAGCTAAGACAGGTGGTTGTTCATGGTACTGAACTGGCTTAGCTACACAGAGTTGGTTGTCAATTTCCTCTAGGGCCAATAACTTGATCACCACGCCTCTATGTTTGTCCGCGTAGTGAGCCCACATCAACGGGTCATCCTCTATCTCCGAAACGCAAAAGAGTTTGGCGTCTGATAGCCATAAATCGCGAATTGCTTTATGAAATGTCCCTATATATGCCTGCAGCTGCTTCGAGCCTTGCTCAATCGCAGGCGTCATTTCTCTTATAAAATCTTCATCAGTCATATTCAGCTTGTGTCGGTTCTGCCGCATCACTTCTAATAGCGTGACAAAGAGATCCCGTGACTCGACTGGAAGCGGGGCGTTGCCATTTATCGCTTGCAGATATCGCTCCATCATCGCTTTGTTTAACTGGTCCATTGCGAAGCCAAACCCCAAGTCAAGTTGAGCGTCAAATGGATCATTGAGGGTCCCTGGCGCGGCATAGCGTAGCCTGCCAGTAGTTAGAATAATTTCGGCAGTTTTTGCGCTAGTGTATTTGAAAAAGTACGGTCTTCCTGGATTGACAGCCATTACTGCACCCTAAAATGAGGACGCTATCCCTTACCTCCCTTGTACTAACCCGCCGACACCTTCCCATCTGACGTGAGCAGCGGCCCATAAATATCCGGCCGGCGGTCGCGAAATAGGCCCCAGGCGGCGCGCTGGTTGCGGATGGCGTCCAGATCGAATTGGGCGGTGATAACGGCGCGCGAGTCGCGCGGGGCTTCGGCTATCTTGGCGCCGGTCTGGTCGGTGATGAACGATGAGCCGTAGAAGGTGAGGGTGCAGGCGTCGCCCGCCTCCTGGCCGATGCGATTGCTGGCGAGCAACGGCATGAGGTTGGCGGCGGCGTGGCCCTGCATGGTGCGCTGCCAGTGGTCCTTGCTGTCGATGCTCGCATCTTGCGGCTCGCTGCCGATGGCGGTGGGATAGAGTAAAATTTCCGCACCCTGCAAGGCCATGGCCCGGGCCGCCTCGGGGAACCACTGGTCCCAGCAGATACCGGCGCCGATGATGCCATGGCGCGTTCGCCAGACGCGAAAGCCGGTATCGCCGGGGGTGAAGTAGAATTTCTCCTGATAGCCGGGCCCGTCCGGGATGTGGCTCTTTCGGTAAATGCCCAGGGTTAGCCCGTCGGCGTCGATCATGGCCAGGGAGTTGTAGTAGGCATTCCCGGCATGCTCGAAAAAGCTGACCGGCAGGACCACACCAAGCTCGGCGGCCAGGCGCCCCATGTGGGCGAGCACTGGGTTGCCGGCGACGGGATGGGCGAGGCCGAAATGCTCCGGCTTCTGGTCCTTGCAGAAGTAGGGGGTTTCGAAGAGTTCCTGCAACAGAATGATCTGGGCGCCCTGCGCCGCCGCTTCCCGCACCAGGGATTCGGCGTTGCGCAGGTTCTCGTCCCGGTCCCAGGTGCAGGCCATCTGCGTGGCCGCGACGGTTACCGTCGCCATGATGTCACCTTTTTCCCAGCCGACCTCAAGAGACGCCCATGTCCTTCGCCGTCAGGTCGAGGGCGCGGCGCAGGATGCCGATCAGCTCGTCGATCTGTGCCGGCTCGATGATCAAGGGCGGC
>JGI24023J19991_10000667_pt1 | contig 26736 bp, 23 predicted proteins | sample Cruoilmetagenom1_FD_19991 | JGI IMG/M metagenome (IMG submission 19991) | reverse complement strand
TAGGCAAATAACGAGTCTATCTCTTTCTGGCATATGTTACTTGAGTATCTCCCCCGTTTTTTCACTCCATAAAAGTAAATCCAGCTCATCCACGTGGACTCCTACATCTTCAGAGAGCTGTATGAACTTTTTTTCAATCGTGAGATAATCCTCTCTCTTTGAAGGAGGCTTAGGACTTTTAATAATTCTGAATTCATGCATCGTGTTAAGAATGTGCTTGTCTAAAATCCCGTAGCCCGAAAACCCGATGTTTCTAAGGAAATGGCTCGACTCCTTATACCCTATACCCTTAATATTCTTATTCGCCGCGAAAAACTCTCTTCTTTCAATCGGATCTTCTAGGGAATTTATTAGCTCCTTTAGTTTAAAGCCGTACTCGGATTTTAGATACTCCCTTGTGTGTACTATGTACTCGGGTCTCTTGTTCGGGTAACGATGCACCCCCGTGAGACTTTGCCTAAGTTTCTTTAGGCTCCCGTCAACCAATATATCCCTTGTCGCCTCAAGAGACTTAAGCCCCATCTTTGCGCTTGCACCGGCGGTGCATATGCAAAAAACAAGCTCTTCGAATATACTCTCGTCCGTCCCGGATTCATAAATTTTCCTAAATTCCGAAAGCCTATTTCTGATTAGAGCTTTCTTTTCGACATAGGAATTCTGTAACTTGCTAAGTGGGTCAATAATCATTTTTACTGGAGGGGGCAATACTACTCTTCAATGGCGAGTTCTTATTTATATATAGTTAATTTCTTGCCGGGCTGAAGGCTGTTTGATTTAAGATTGTTCCATTTCTTAATACTTGCAACGGACACATTATGCTTACTGGCAATACCCCAGAGGCTGTCCCCGTTCCGTACTTTATAGCTGATTATATTACTGTTCGAGTTTGTGGAAGTGCTGTAGTTCCCGTTTGGAATTGTGAGCACCTGGCCCGATCTGATTGTAGAGCCTTTCATATTGTTTGCGCTCTTTAGCGATGCGAGCTTCACACCGTGCCGCTGAGCGATCGATCCCAGAGTATCGCCTGACTTCACCGTATATTTGCTGGGCTTACTTTTTTTCGGGTTGCTTTTTGTTGTGTAGTTCCCGTTTGGTATTGTTAGCACCTGACCCGATCTGATGGTCGATCCTTTGATGTTATTGGCAGACCTTAGTGACGCGGTTTTTACGCCGTGCCTCTGGGCTATACTTCCTAGCGTATCGCCCGGTTTCACCTTGTATGTGCCGGCATGGCCGTTACTTACGCTACTTGTTGATGCTTCCCTGTAAGTTGCGCTAGAAGAGCCCGGAATCGTGAGCACCTGGCCTCTTCTGATGGTCGAGCCATGGATATTATTAGCGCTTTTGAGCGTAGAGAGCCTGACCCCGTGACGCTCCGCTATAGTACCCAGAGTATCCCCCGATCTCACTTTGTATTTCGAGCTTGTAGTTCTGGCATAGCTCTGTGTTGACGAAGCGGATGTCCCGTTTGATATATAAGGGATAGTAAGCACCTGGCCCGATCTGATCGTAGAGCCTTTTATCCCGTTTGCTCTTTTTATAGTCGTAACGCTTACGTTGTGACGGGATGCGATAACGCCGAGGGTGTCACCCGGTTTGACTTTATATTTTGCGGTCTTTGTTGAACTACCCGAGCCTCTCGCCGTTTCATAATAACGTCCCGAAGAGCCCGGTACCGTGAGCGTCTGCCCGGTTTTTATTAGCGACCCTTTGAGCCCGTTTGCTCTTTTAACGGAGCTTATACTCACTCTATGCCTGGCAGCGATGGCGCCTAGAGTGTCACCAGAGCGGACTTTATATTTCACAGTGCTCGTGTTGTGATGCGAAGGTGTTTTGTAGCTTCCTCCAGCCACACCCGGAATCTTAAGCGACTGCCCCACTCGTATGGTTGAGCCGCGGAGCCCGTTCGCCCTCTTTATCTTCGCAACGCTTACTCTGTATTTGCCGGATATTTTACCCAGCGTATCGCCCCTTCTGACTTTATGCCATTTCGTTCCGCCTCCGCCCGATTTCGCTATCTGGGTACTTACATTTGACAGGTTTTGAAGCTCTGCACTCTTTTGTGCGACGATTACGCCGTAACCGGGAGGCACGTTAATATCGTATGAAGACCCGGGAGGCGTTGCCTTTAGTTTAAGCGCTGGGTTAAGCTCTACCAGAGTGTTCTGGCTTACTCCGATCACAGCTGCAATATCCTTTAAGCTCTTTTGCCCCGGCACATATGCTACCACATAGTCCTGAGAGGGTTGGTACTGAATACCTACAAATCCATACTTCTCAGGGTTCTTGGCAACTATCAGAGCCGCCATAAGTTTTGGTACATAGTTCTTTGTCTCTTTAGGAAGAGTAAATTCGGAAATCTGCCAGAAATCGTTAACCCCATACTTGTCTATAGCAGATTGCACCCTATCTTCACCGCAGTTATAACCTGCCGCCGCAAGCTCCCAGTTTTGAAACATAGCATACAGGTCACTTAGATAATTTGCCGCAGCTATAGTAGATTTTTTCGGGTCCATCCTCTCATCTACCCATGAGTCTACTCTGAGACCGTATCTCTTGGCCGTGGGTTTTATAAACTGCCAGGGGCCGACAGCGGCTTTATGGGACTGCGCCTTGACCTGAAAACCGCTTTCTATCATAGAAAGATACACGAGGTCAGTCGGCATTCCCTTCTGCTGAAGAATAGTTTTCATATTAGGGACGTATTTCCCAGAGCGCTCAAGCCAAATGCTGAAAGATCTGCGTCCCTTATTCTGGTATCGGTTTACGTAGTGCATTACCCGGGCATTGTAAACAACCGGTATTTCCTGTTCGGTTTCCGGCGCTACATCCGGGAATTCGGACAGAGTGCTCTCGAACAGGTAATAACTAGTCCAGGCCTGCTGATGGGGGTTCATCAGGAAGAAGCTCGATTTTACGTCTATAACAGCTTCTTTTTGCTCACTGTCGTCTAAATAAACAATTTCTGAATCAGTGCCTTGGGAATCAACCTTGATGCCCGGAAAAGTGGATTCTGTATGGTTTGAAGTGACAGATCTGCCGCCGCATCCTAAGAGTAGGAGCGATAAGGCCGCCGGGATCATAAAATACTTATAAAACATTGGCAATTATTTATCACACTTTAAGTGGAATGTCAATCAAGAAAGCCCAATATTTAAGTGTTGAGCTTAATTAATTCCTACAGAGTATACCGGATTCATCTACATATTGTCTAATAGAACTAATATATTCTGGTTGTCGGCTTTGACCAACACAAATTCGGGTTATAATCATAATAAATATAACTACGAAGGGGCGACTGGGTAAGTAATTATCTTAATCGAGGTTAAGCTATGGAAACTGTAAAGAAAAGTCATGTTATCGCAATCCTAACAGGCGGAGGTGATGTCCCCGGGCTTAATCCGGCCATCAGGGCTGTCACCATCAGAGCAATCAAGGAAGGGTACAAGGTAATCGGCATTCGTCGTGGCTGGGCCGGCGCCCTGGAGATGATACGGGATAAAGAAGCCGACAACAGTGAAAATTATATAGTACTTACCGAAGAGCTCGTCAATAGGGTGGGCAGGACAGGCGGGACTTTCCTACACAGCTCCCGTACTCGTCCCAGCAGTGTTAAGAACGCCGATGTCCCCGAGCACCTAAGGGATATCTATAAAGATGAAATAAACGATCTCACCCCCGAAGTGCTGAAGAATCTGGAATTTCTGGGTGTGGATTACCTGATTCCAATAGGGGGAGACGATACCCTGAGCTATGGTGTGCGTTTGTCTCAGGAAGGGGTCAAAGTCGTTGCAATACCTAAAACCATGGATAATGACGTCCCCGGCACCGACTACTGTATCGGATTCAGCACATGCGTGACCAGAACTATAATGATGATAAATAATCTCAGAACATCCGCGGGCTCGCACGAAAGGTTCCTAGTGCTTGAGGTCTTCGGACGCTACGCGGGTTTTAGCGCTATGTTACCCGCAATGGCAGGAGCCGCTAATCGCTGCGTTATCCCCGAGTACAAATTCGATATAGACACACTAACGGAGCTCTTGGTAGAAGATCGTGATAAAAATCCGAGCAATTACTCTGTCGTGCTCGTTTCTGAAGGAGCCATGTTTGAAGGCGGTGAAATGATTCTTCAGGATGCCGCCAAAGACGCATTCGGACATGCGAAATTGGGTGGAATAGGCGCTATGGTTTCTTCGAAATTAAAGTCTCTTTCACCTAAGTACAATAAAGGTAAGACTATTAACGTCATTGAGCAGAAGCTCGGCTACCTGGTGCGCTGCGGAGACCCGGACGCTATTGATTCTATTGTGCCTATGGCGTACGGGAATTTAGCTCTCGATTTAATTCTAAAAGGAATGCACGGGCTGCTGGTGGTGCTGAGAGACGGGAGATACGAAAACGTACCGATCGATGTGGTCACGAGTTCAAATAAAATTGTCGATGTTGAAAAGTATTATAATAAAGAACGTCTCCGTCCTTACTATAAGAGCTTTGAAATGCAGCCAATGTTCTTAATGACAAGCGGGTAGGTGTTGGTCCGGGGTTTTTAGGTAAAGCCCCTCGAAAGCAAGCTGAACCGCCGGAATCAGCTCTGAGATATATCAGGATCATCAATTTATTTAATGATAATACCTGCCGCCATCTCCTACTACCCTTAAGCGTCCTTTCTGAAAGAAACGGGCAAGTATCAGGCCTGCAACAAACCCACCGATATGCGCCCAGAACGCGACCCCTCCCGTGTCTTGCGTCATCCCAAGAGATCCGATTCCGCTTATGAACTGTATGATAAACCATACAAATATAAATATCGCGGCAGGGATGTGTATGAGCCGTATGAAGAAAAATATGGGTATCAGTGTGAGTATTTTGGATTTGGGGAAAAAGCTAATGTATGCGCCGAGCACTCCCGAAATTGCTCCGCTGGCCCCTACCATGGGAATTACAGAGTCTAAGCTGGTTATGATTTGAAAGAACGCCGCCGCAAGACCGCACACGATATAGAAGATCAAATACTTAAAGTGACCCATCCTCGCTTCTACATTATCTCCGAATATGAATAGAAAGAGCGCATTCCCTATGATATGCATCCATCCTGCGTGAATAAACATTGAGGAGATAAACGGGAAAAGTCTCTCGCCGAGATCTATATTTGCAGATGAAAACACCTTTGCAGGTATCAGGCCGTATTCGAATATAAAATTGTGAATATTCTCACCGAGTGAGAACTCATATAAAAAGACAAGGATGTTGATTGTAATCAGCGTTAAGTTGACAAACGGGAACGCGCCTGACTTCGTAGTATCTCTAAGCGGTATCATATGTGTATAAGATTATACATAGCGTAAACACTCCCATCTACTTGAAAAGAGTATAATCTGGACTAAACTCCATGAAGTCCTAAAGTTTGTTCACAGGTGTAAAATTGTTTCAGAAGCTAAGATCCGACCTNACACTCAAGCTATCAAATGTAAAGCTGCTTTTGGTAAATGCCGAAGGGTTTTCAATTAACGGTTCCGGACAGAAAGGCGCGGCAGTTAGTAATGGAAACGCAATAGAAGACCTCAGGGATTCTGAGGTCGAGTGTGTAGCGTTTTCCGAGTCCTCATCTGAAGAGATTTCCACTGTTGCAGAAAACCTGGGTGTTATACTGCACCAAGGCGTCACACAAAAGAGGGCTTTTTACAATAAAATAAAAGAGGAATACTCTGTCACGGACAGTGAGATTGCCTTTATTTGCAGGGACGATTCGGATCTCCCCATAATTAAGCGGGTAAGTTTTTCAGCCGTTACGGCAGATGCCGACCTGGATGTCAAAAGGGAGTCTTTTTACGCCGCATACGGCAATGGGCAGGGCGCGCTTACCGAGATTGCTTATCTGATTACCAAAGCTAAAACTTATCCGAGCGGCTGGTCGGATTAAAGGATTTCTCATCAGTATTTATTGATTCCGCCAGCAAGTAGATCTGTGATAAAATAGGTTTGTATGGATACCATAGAGCTAACGAACTCTATAAAAAACCGAGCATTGTCGCTCTTTGACCTTGTGGGGGTCTCTCCTGTAGGTCCTTTCCCAGAAAATCAGTTCTATAAAGAATGGCTTGCCAAGGGGCATGCCGCAAATATGAACTACATGGGTAAAAACCCTGAGAAAAGAGAGGATATCAAAAGCTTTATCCCCAGGGCTAGATCCGTCATATCGTGCGCTCTCAACTATAATACCGACCGTCCATACTCAACTGAGAACGTGGATAAGAAAAGGGGCTGGATCGCTCGCTACGCCTGGGGCGATGACTATCACGAAGAGATTAAAGAGAGGCTCAATACTCTACGTCAGTATATCGAAACGATAACTCCTGAGGAGCCACAGATGCGCTTGTATGTGGACACGGGACCCGTGCTTGAGAGAAATTATGCCAAATATGCGGGCATCGGCTGGGTGGGCAAGAATACGTGCTTGATAAACCAGGAGATAGGCTCTTGGATTCTTATCGGAGAGATCATAACGAGCCTAGAGCTTGAATATGACAGCCCGGCGCCCGAGCGCTGCGGCACCTGTACGAAGTGTATTGACGAGTGCCCGACAGATGCGATTATAGAGCCTTACGAGCTCGATTCAAGGCTATGCATCTCGTATCTGACAATAGAGCTTAAAGACAAAATCCCGGTAGAGCTAAGAGAAGCTATAGGGAACCAAGTGTTCGGGTGCGACATATGCCAGGACGTGTGTCCTTGGAACAGGAAGGCCGAAACTACTGCCGACACTATGTTTCAGCCAAGAGAAGGGCTTTACAACCCGGAGCTTTCAACTCTTGCAGGTCTGGACGTGGAAGAGTTCAGAGCGCTCTTTAAAGGAAGCCCGATAAAGCGGACCAAAAGAAGAGGGTTACTCAGAAACGCCGTGGTTGCTATAGGGAATTCGGGAGAGTCCGAGTTCATACCGGTTTTACAGGGAGCTTTAATGGACGAGGAGCCCCTCGTCAGGGCCCATGCAGTCTGGGCGCTCTATAAAATTCAAGGCGCTGGGGCGCTGAATGCGCTTCTGGAGCATAAGAAAAATGAGCCCGATCAATCCGTAATTGATGAGATTGAAATAATAACAAATAACTGTGGTTAGGCGCTCGCAATATGGTTTATTGCATGATCCTTCGTTACAATATAAAAACAAACATCTGATTTTCGAGAGAGTGCCAATCGAGGTTATATGAAAGAAAAATTTCAAGACGAAGTGATTTTAGCAAATGAGAATTTTTACCGGGCTATTGAAGAAAGTGATTTCGAACGGATGGAAGAGCTTTGGGTGGGGAGTGAAGATGACAAGTGCGTTCATCCCGGATGGCCTATGCTCTATGGGTGGGAAGCGGTCGGTGAGAGCTGGAAGAGTATATTTGAAAACGGCGGTCCAATCGGAATTGAGCTTACGGATGTGAGGGCAGAGGTCTCGGGCGATGTGGCCTGGGTCATATGTATTGAAAAAATAAGCCATAGACTGGGGGATGAAGTACAGTCTGGGTTTGCTCAGTCTACCAATATATTCGTCCGCACAGATTCTTCATGGCTTCTTAGCGTCCATCACGCATCCCCTATGCCTACTCCCGGCGGGGAAGTTTCATCAAATGAAAGCTTACAGTGACTATTTTAAAACACTCAGTAGTTAAAATTATAGAATAGGTCGGCACCGGGGTTCTCTCCCCCTATATCTGCATCAATGGTGATGTTCTTAAATATTTGATACTCAACCAGTACTTTGTTAGTTGTTATATTGGTAGAGTCTATTATGGATTCAGATGCAGCACGCCTATAGGCAATATAGAGGTCCTGGGTGAGGTATTTACCAACCTCTACTTGATTTGCGTCAACGCTCACTACATCTAGCGAAATTGCGGGTCCCAGCAGCCTTTCCAGCTGAGCTGCGGCAATACCGCCTGCCACACCCGTTGCGACATTCTGAACGGACTGTCTTTCGTTTGACCCAATATCGGAAGAGGAAACGCCGAATAAGAGGTAAGATACTATGTCGTTTTCAGTCATCACCGGGTCGCTTGTCAGTTTTATCTCAGGCGATTTAGCTCTTCCCCCTATATTTATATATATGTTATTATCCGACACCCTATAGAGCGCCCTTATATCAAGAAACGGATTTATTTCTGTTCCTCCCGAGAAACTTACGTTCCCTTCCTCGATTCTAAACAGCTTGCCAAAGTTCTCATAGGTTCCCCTAACTGTTCTGATATCACCCACTATTCTTACGTTTTCACTCAGTTTTTTCTTGATATCAAGGTTGCCTCTGAGCTCTATATTGGCTCCCCGACCCCTTACCCAGTTGTTATTTGTCATAGTTACTTCGAGATCTAGGGCTACATTCTCCTTGAAGAAATCCGTTTTTGCATTTTCGCCGATACGAATCTCATCTTCTCCGTCTTCATCGACAAACTGTATATCCTCGACCTCTTTTTGAGGTTCGTCGGGAATAGTAATACGGCTTCTGCTTATAGTAATCTTCCCGGCAACATCCAGTTTGTCCGAGTCACCGCTTACTTTTATATCACCGCTAAGGGCGGATTTAATTCGCTCTGGTTTGATGATGAATTTATCCATGGTGCCGCTAATCGTATAAGAGAGCGGGGAAAGGCTGATATCACCTTCGAAAACTCCCGTTCCTCCGTCGGATACGATTTCCATGTTTTTAAAAACACCCCTTTGCCCGTTCATTTCTATAAGCGCGTCTTTGAAAGTGAATTCGTTTCTGAGAGATTTTATTTTAAACGTCGCTTCGTTAAGTCTGATGTCCCCGTTAACACTCGGGCTTAGTAAGCTCCCGGAAGCCCTTAAGTTTACTATTAATGTTCCCTCGGATTTCTCAATCTCATCGACAAGGCTTGCAACCGGGCTTAGGTTTACGCCCTCGGAAGTCAATGAAAGGTTGAATGTTCCTTTATCAAGATTTTCTCCAAGCTTAGTCAAATCGAGGTCCACATTTGCGCTTCCTGTTGCGTCCATAATTGTTGAAGAACCCTCGGTAAGCAGAAATTTCAGGTTCAAGCTCTGAGAGAGATAAGATAGATTAAGCGAGATATCATTTTGGAATTCTTCATAACTAAAGCCCTGTGTCTTAATATCTGCATTTATCTGAGGGCTCTCCATAGTGCCCTGGGCGCTCAGGTTTGCCGATAGGCTGCCCTGAATAGGGTTCTTAAATTGAAGCGCCTTTGTGATATCGTCAAGGCTCAGCTCGTTTAATCTAGCCTGTACGCTAATAGTGCCGTCGAAATTAACGTTCGCGTCTGCAGTAGCGGAGCTTTGGTTGTGGTAGAGGTTGAAATTCTCAACTATAAGCTGGTCGGGCGCTATGGTCACACCGATACTCTCTCTGTTATCGAGCTTAGTGTCTTCTAAAGAGAGTTTAAGGTCCGTAATCTCTAATTTTTTATCCTGCTCGCTAAGTCCACTTACTATAGTATCGATCTCATAATTGAACTGATCATTTTCTAGGATTTGTGCGCTTATCTTAATACCATCGGACTCGCTTTGAGCTTTGATATCGACGCTCTGAATTTCTCTATTATTTACTGCTGCATTCTTTACGTTTAACACTGCGTCCAGGTCAGGATTTGCAATATCTATAGTGCCGCTTCCTTTAAGACTTACGCTCTCTGCACCCATGCCTTCTTTTACGCTAAGCTTGGTAGCTTCAAGATCAATACTCACTTGAGGGCTAGTAAGCTCACCCTTTACGTCTCCTGTCGCTTTCATTGAACCCGCAAACTCCGTATCCGAAACAAAGCTTGAGACAAAGCTCAAGTCCTTAGCTTCAAGATCGTAGCTCAGATCAACACCTTTTCCATCCGCCTGATTGCCTTGTGCCGTGAGAGTGAAATCGTTTGAATTTATAGCTAGCGCCTTCACGTCCAGGAACTCATTATCGAGCGATATGTCCAGCTCGCCGTTTGTTATATCTATACCGAATATGCTCGAGGGCTCGATAGTCCCTTTCACCTGGGCTGATAAGCTCTGAAGGACATCCCCTTCAAGAGGAATTTTACCTTGAATAGCAAGCTCAGAAGTGATCTGGCTTGCGAGCCCGCTGTTATCAAGTATTTGAGACAAATCGACTTTACTTAAGCTTGACGTAAGGTCGATACCGAGATTCGTTTTAGTATATTCTACTAAACCGCTTAACTTTAAGTCACCTGCTTCCTCACCCTTTATCTCAAACTTGTCGACGTTTCCCGTGACTTTAATATCATCGAACTCAACCCAATCGGCCTTAGCGTTTAGAGCCGCGTTTAGTGTAGCGCCTAGCTCCGTATTGAGCCCCTTTGGCTGTGTGTCTTTTTGTTCTTTCAGGAGTGAAAAAATCTCTTTGGTCTTAACATCGTTTAATAAAACGTCCAGGCTGAAGTCGTTCGCGCCTTCTTTCGTTATTAAACGGGACAGATTGCCGCCGCCGCTAATCTGTACTTCGCCAAGCTCACTTTGTATACTCCCGCCGTCAATCTTAAGCGATGAGCCGTTTATGCTTATTTCCTCAATCGCTCCCTTGATCTTCCTACCGAGCAGCTCAGACTCTGGGATATCGATACTTGCCTTCGCATTTAAATCTTTTTTATCTTTGTATACTCCGCTCCCTTTGGTATTGATGCTTACAGTCCCCAGGTTCTCCAGTGTGTAATTTAAGACCGAAGCGTCGAATGAAAATTCGGGGCTCGTTTGCAGAGCTGAGGCTTTAGCATCGAGCTTAATCTCAGAGCCGTTAAGTTGGACCGTGAGATTATCTATGTCCGCTTTATCCTGAGAGTAATAAGCTTTTACAGAAAGACCATCCACACGAAGCTCTGGAGAGGTCGCGTAAACGTCTGCGTTTTTTAAATCAAGCTCTATTTCCCGGAATATGTCGATCAAATTAACACTCAAATCTATTTCGGGTATCGTAAACGCGCTGATCTTCCCCGATTCTCTGTCATCAATCTTTATCTTGCCATCTGTAAGAAGAAACTTGTTTAGGTTTATACTCCAATCGGGGAAAGTGTTCTCCTTCTCCTCTTTCTTTTCTTCATCCTTTTCTTCTTTACTTCCGATCTTTGCGAAGTTCCACACACCGTCCTCATACTTCACCATATTTACATCTAGGCCGTTAATTTTCAGGTCGTAAATGGGAATGATCTTACTGAACAGTAAAGAGCCGTCCAGCATTTGTGGAATAGAGTAGTCAAGCGAGACCTCATTTACCGTAACGAAGCTCTCACCTTCTATCATGAATGAGACGTCTGTAAGTTTTATATTCTTAAAGAAGTTCCCTTCGAGGCCACCTATCGTAAACACCTGTCCGGTTGTGGAGCTTACGATGCTTTCAGTTGTCCTTCTTGCGAAATCTCTAAAGTACTGGGTCTGGGTGAAGAAAAAAGCTCCTACTAATAGGATTATTACCAGAATGAAGAAAATAAGTATGGTGAGTAATATTTTGCGGCGCATAATTAAATATAATTAGGGATAAATTGGGTTTTTGATCTGATTATTATTTGCCCTCTTCAAATTATTTCACAGTATACCCTATGGTCTCACTAAATTACACGGCTATATATGGCTCAATCAAGTAAGGATTAAGCCCAAGTAGTCGTTAAGCTTTAGATACTTTATATATTCCGCCCAGGATTAAAAGCCCCCCGACAAGAATTCCGGGGTCAAGGGGGTTTCCGAGTAGAAGCCAGTCGAACAAAAGACCGAAAACCGGGACCAGCATGGATGAAAAAGTCAGAATGCTAATATCCATCTTCTTAAGCAGATAAAACCATATTGTAAAATCGACTGCCGAAGCTATAATCCCCGTGAATAAGAGTATATATATAGAATGCGCATTCCAGTCCACGTTGAAAACACCCTCAGTGGGAGCTGCAAGAAGCGCAAGCCCCAGGGCTCCGAACGCCAGCTGTAAGCCGCTCATTGCATAAATATCTTCTCCGACCATTCGTTTTTTAATCCATATATTCGAGACTGCCCATGATACTGCGCCCGCCAGCACCAATAGCTCTCCCATGAGTATTTGTAGATTCTGATTAACTACAGTATCCCAGCCGAGTATGCAGATAATCCCGACGGACCCGAGTGTGACGCCGATCCATTTACGCGAACTTAGTTTTTCCTTCAAGTAAAAATTCACTAAGAGGATCGTCCAGATTGGCATTGTATAGAGGAGTACCGAAGTCTTTCCGGCAGTCACGTACTTCATACCGTAGAGCATTAACCCGAACATGAAAGTAGTTTGAAAAAGGCCTATTGCTATGTAGTCAGGCAGCTTTTTCATTGCGGGCCATTTCACGGGCCTGATGCTGAGGTAGATCATCATGGACGCAGCGCCTATTGCGCACCTCCATGCTGCGAAAGTAAAAGGCTCACTGTATCCGAGTCCCATTTTCATCAGTACCCATGAGTATCCCCAGGTAGTGATTGTAAATACCAGGAGTATTATATATAGAACGGTTATATTCATTTCTGCTTACCATATGAACCCGTAGTTTAAACTTCCTACTTATACTCTATTAGCCACGATCTTACAAACTTGTGCGCAATCCGTATATACATTCGGTGTGCCGATCTCTAATTTTCTTGACAAGGAATTGTCAATATTTATAATTACCTACCCTGATTATAAAATGTATCTGTATTGAGTTTAGAATCATGGGACAATAATTCAGTTTAACAACTATACGCTTTCAAACTGTAGTGTTTCATTATTGATTATTTAGATTTAAACAGGAGGTAGAAACAAGTGAAAATACTTGTATTAGTGAGTCAAACACAGGACACTGAGGCAAAAATACACGTCTCCTCAAGCGGTGATTCGATAGACACGGGTGGAATGAAATGGATCATGAACCCTTACGACGAGTTCGCTGTTGAAGAGGCTATCCAGACAAAGGAAAAACACGGCGGTGAGGTTGTGATCATTTCGATCGGTCCCGACAGAGTGCTTGAGACCATCAGACAAGCCCTTGCGATGGGTGCCGATAGCGCGGTCCATATAAAGGGCGATGGCTTTGCCGAAACGGATTCATTTACAGTGGGTAAAGTAATTGGCGGTGAGATAAAGAAGCTCGGAGAGTTCGATATCATTTTCACCGGAATGAAGATTATCGATGAAGAGTCCGGGCAGGTAGGCGTTCAGGTTGCAGAAGAGCTCGGTATACCGCACGTATCACTCGTAAGTAAAGTTATCGAAGTCGACCCCGCAGGGAAAAAGGCCGTTTGCCAAAAAGAGATCGACGGTGGTCATGTGACGGTGGAAGTGCCGCTCCCATGTCTCATAACATGCCCTGACGCAATGAACGAGCCTCGCTACGCTTCACTCCCCGGGATTATGAAGGCCAAGAAAAAGCCTCTTACTGTGGTTGAAGCCGGGGATATAAACCTCGGAGAGCTCGGGCTGAGTGCTGAAGCGCTCGGAAAAGACGGTGCACGGGTGAAGACTACTCAGATGAAAGTACCTGAGATTGAAAGAAAACTTACAATCATCAAAGGAAGCGACGAGCCTATGGTAAAAGGGGAGGAGGTAGAGAGATCTGCCGAAGAGCTGATAAAGCTCCTAAGGGAAGAGGCCAAGGTTATATAATTTTTTTGTCCAAATTTTAGGAGGAATACTATGAGTAACGAAGTATGGGTTGTAGCTGATTTAAAAATAGACGGCAGCGTAAGACAGGTTACTTATGAAGCGCTTTCAGAGGCCGGACAGAAGATTGCAGGAAAGCTCGGCGGGAAGCTATGCGGTGTGCTTATAGGCTCAGGCGTCTCGGGTCATGCTGCCTCATTAGGCAAATACGGCGCTGAGAAAGTTTACGTCATCGACAACGATATATTAAAAGACTTTAATACAGAAGGATTTACGATAGCGCTAAGCGAGCTTATCAAGAAACACGAGCCCGCAGTCGTTATAGGGGGTAACACCGTATTCGGTCAGGACTATTTCCCAAGGGTAGCCGCGCGTGTGGGCGCTGGGGTCACTATGGACGCGATAGATATAGACTTAAGTGATCAGAACACCCTTAAGATCCAGCGCTATTCACATTCGAGTAAAGCTATCCCAACACAGGTGTTCCACCAGAATTACCCGATGATGACAACAGTAAGACCAAACTCTTTTAAAGCTGTGGAAAATCCAAAAGACCCAGAGGTCGTAGACGGCGGGGTGGAAATCAACCCGGCCGACATCAAGACCAGGGTAATAGAGCTTGAAACGAAAGAGTCCGATCGTCCCGAGCTCACAGAGGCGGAAAGAGTGATCGCTGGAGGCAGAGGACTTGGAAGCGAAGAGAACTTTAAACACGTATACGAGCTTGCGGATATCTTAGGAGCCGCAGCGGGCGCCACAAGGGCCGCAGTTGACGCGGGCTACTGTCCATACGATATGCAGGTTGGCCAGACTGGAAAAGCTGTATCTCCCAATCTCTACGTCGCGATTGCAATCTCGGGCTCTGTGCAGCATTTTGCCGGAATGGGCTCATCTAAGGTGATCGTGGCAATCAATAAAGACCCTGAAGCGCCGATATTCCAGAAATGTGACTACGGTATTGTGGGTGATTTGTTCGATGTGCTTCCACCGTTTACTGCTAAGGTAAGAAGCCTTGTATCCGAAGGTTAAAATTTAAGAAAAAATCGGGAGCGTCTAGGCAGGCGTTCCCGCAATATCCACCATCTCAATATTTTCTATTTTCTCACCTAAAAACCTACCCGCAATAGAAACGAATGTGTCCGAGACGTCTGTAAGGTAAAACTCTCTCAATGCTTTAGCATTGCCGTCATTGAATTCCCCACGTTCTCTTAGTACGCTTTCAATCTCAAGCGCAGTTTCCTCTGCGGAGTCCACAAGGGTTATTCCTTCTCCCATAATCTTCTGAATGACTGCTTTCAGAATTGGGTAGTGTGTGCATCCGAGCACGAGTACATCGATTCCGGTTTCTTTTAAAGAGCTCAGGTATTGCCGAGCTATAAGCTCCGTTATCTCTCCCTCCGTCCATCCCTCATCGGCGAGCCCTACGAAAAGCGGGCAGGGTTTTGAGAACACTTCGATTCCAGGGGATATCCTCTCTAAGGCGTTTTTGTATGCGTTACTTCTGATAGTGGAATAAGTCCCGATCACGCCCACTTTACCCGTTTTCGTAATACCGGCAGCTTTCCTGGCTCCCGGCTCGATTACGCCTATCACTGGTATATTTAATTCATCCGAGAGTACAGGTAGTGAGACGGAAGATGCGGTGTTACACGCTACTACCAATAGCTTTATTNCCTTTGAGACCAGGAAGCCCGCATTGCCTTTGGAATATGCGATCACGGTCCTTTCCGATTTTGTGCCNTAGGGCACTCTTGCCGTATCACCTAAATAAATCAGGTTCTCATTTGGCAGTCTGTGAACTATTTCTCTTGCGACAGTAAGCCCCCCAACCCCCGAGTCAAATACACCTATGGCCGCTTCTTTATTTGTTGTGCTCATAATTGTCTGCTCAATATTTAGTCTCTGTCCGGATGCGGCTTAGAAGAATTCCTCTATAGCGCTCTCGACGGAATCGACTCCGACAAGCGTTATAGCATTGTCATACGATCCTACTCTGTCAAGATTGATTTTTGGTATTACGCATTTGTTAAAACCTAGCTTTTCCGCTTCATTAAGCCTCATTTCGATCTGTGAGACCCCCCTAATTTCGCCTGCAAGTCCGATCTCACCGAAAACCACCACCCCGGGGTCTACAGGTTTATTCAGGAAGCTCGATACCAGTGCCATAGTGATTGCAAGATCAATCGCGGGCTCCTCTATCTTCACCCCTCCAGCGACGTTCATAAACACGTCCTGCCCGAGAATCTGAAGCCCGGCTCTTTTTTCCAGTACCGCGAGTAGTAAAGACACCCGGTTATTATCAAGCCCGATTGTCGTCCTTCTTGGCATACCGAAACCACAAGGCGAAACTAGCGCCTGTATTTCTACAAGTATAGGTCTCGTACCTTCAATGCTCGGCGTAACGACAGACCCTGATGCACCTTCAGGACGCTCTGAAAGAAATATCTCAGAAGGGTTCCTTACTTCTTTTAGCCCTCCATCCGTCATCTCGAAAACCCCGATTTCATTGGTTGAGCCGAATCTGTTTTTTACTGCTCGAAGAATCCTGAACGGGTGGTCCTTTCCGCCCTCAAAATATAGGACAGTATCAACCAGGTGCTCGAGCACCTTGGGGCCTGCTATAGCACCCTCCTTCGTAACGTGTCCTATTAGAAACACTGCCGGTCCTTTTGATTTAGCGTGCTGCATGAGCTTTGCAGTGCACTCTCTTATCTGCCCGACGCTTCCAGGGGCGGATGCGAGCTCATCGGTATACATAGTCTGTATCGAGTCTATGACGGCCAGGGCAGGGGATAGGCTACCAATTTCCTTAATAATATTCTCTACAGATGTAGCCGAGAGTACGTAGACGCTGTCTCTGGCTACTCCTGTTCTCTCCGCCCTTATCTTCACCTGCTCGGGTGACTCTTCCCCGGTAACGTATAGCAGATTGCTGTTACCTTTACCTGAAGTTGTGCTTATATTGTTGAGCATTTGAAGGGCGAGGGTGGATTTTCCGATACCAGGGTCTCCCCCGACCAGTATTACGGAGCCCGGAACAAAACCTCCTCCTAATACTCTATCAAGCTCAGTATTCCCTGTCGGTATCCTGTCTTCATTTCCGCCCTTTATTTCCGTGATCGGAATAGGCTCGGAGAGTGGTCCTGACTTCGATGTAGTTTTTCTCTTTTCCTGCTGCTCTTCAACATAGGTATTCCAGTCCCCGCACCCGGGGCATTTCCCGAGCCACCTGGGAGAAGAATTGCCGCAGCTCTGGCAGACGAACTGTGAGAGTATTTTCGATTTTTTCATCGGATATGGATTTTACTGTATTATCTCAGATTATACTATAAATTTAGATGCCGCGCCGTTAGATGAGCTGTATAATTGATTATTGAGTGTTGCGCATTAAAATACATTATATCCGGTATATCGATGGAGGTAACATGAGAAATATCCTAATTATTTCCGGTCTGCTTTTATTTGGCATGCTAGCTGTAAATGTGAACAAAACTGCCGCGCATCCCTGGACGGCTTCTGAAAAAAAGGTTGTTAATTTAGAGCGCCAGTACTATAAAGCTCTTGAGGCGCAGGACCAGGAGCTAATGGCTTCAATCCTTCATGAGAACTTTGTGATTTCCAGCATGAAGAGTACCTCTTACAAGGACTTTGACAAAGAGGAATTTTTGGCCACTATGCCTGGGCAGGTTATCACATGGCAGGAGATCGAGCATGTGAAGGTTAATATTAAAGGCAATGTCGCAAAGTCCGTGGTAAATATCAAAATGACGAAAACTTACGACGGCAAAGACCACAGCGGCGATTATGAAGTCTACAGCATTTGGGTAAGGGAAGACGGAAAGTGGCTTTTACTCAACCGCAGGATTAAGCTCTTGAACCAGGCGTAGTCTCAGCTGGTTTTCAGATACACAGAGGACATATTAACCATGATGGCAGGTCTCTTTCTATTATTCGTAGTAACAATGATACTCGCCTGGTACGGTAGGAAGCAGGCTTCATTAACATTATTCTTTATCACACTTATACTATGTGCGCTAATGTTCTGGCACTATGTAACGGAGCCGCTGAAGCTTAACTTTTAACCGGTGTTAATATATGAGTCCTTCTCTTGCACTTAGAATAAATGTTGCCGGTATACTCATAATCTCAGGAGTTCTGCTGGGAGCGTACTACGTACAGTTTGGTAAAGGGGAGGTACCTTGCCCCCTTTGTTTAATCCAAAGGCTCGGCATGCTCGGTGTTGCTTTCGGGGCTATGCTCAATCTCCGCTACGGTTTAAGACCGGCCCATTACGGCGTTTCTCTCTTAAGCGCAGTATTTGGCGCCTCTGTCTCAGTACGGCAGATTTTGCTTCATATCCTCCCGGGTGATACCGGTTACGGCTCGGCAGTATTCGGTCTGCATCTATATACCTGGGCGTTTATAGTATTTGCCGTAGCTATTTTGCTTATAGGCATAATGATGCTGTTCGATAGCCAGTTTGAAACAGCAGATAGTAACGATTCGAAATCACGGAAATCTTCCTTATTAATAGTCGTATTTTTTCTTGTAGTGCTAATTGCTTTGTCTAATGTAATTACCACTTTCCTTGAGTGCGGTCTTGCCCAATGTCCGGACAACCCAGTATCCTATATAGAGCTTGGGAAATAAATGCCCGTTTAATATTCAGTCTTGACCAGACAATTTGGAGGAGAATTAATGTCAACTGGAGATAATTACAATAACGAGAAACCCAAATCACCTACTGAAGCTCTAAGCGCTCTCATGGATGGAAACAAGCGATTCGTAGAATCTTTTAATAAAACGGGGGGCAGATCGGTAGAGTTGAATTCGGTACAGGTGCAGACCGAGCTTTCTCCCGGAGTGGTNCCGTTTGCGGCGGTGCTGACATGTGCTGATTCAAGAGTAGCGCCTGAGATTATCTTCAATTGCGGGATCGGAGATATATTTGTAGTCAGGGTTGCCGGAAACGTTGTTGATCCTTCAAACCAAGGTGTGCTGGGTAGTCTAGATTTTGGTGCTCTTGAGCTCGGGGCACGGCTAATAATGATCCTCGGCCATACGGGTTGTGGGGCCGTTGCCAGCGCGATTGATTCAGTTGAGAACAAAAAAAATTTCCCGGGCTCGATCAATAACGTTGTTGACAATATAGTCCCTTCGGTAATGGCTGTAAAAGGTGAGCCTGGAGATTTATGGAATAACTCGATAATATCCAATGTAAAATCCGGAGTCGAAAACCTTCATGCATTAGACCCGCTGATAGCTCAGATGGCGAATGACGGAAATCTAATAATTGTGGGGGCGTGCTACGATCTTCAAACAGGTAAAGTTGAGATTTTAACATAGTAAAATATGAAACAGTTTTTGTTTACTTACAGTACAATTAGTACTGTTTAACTAAAATAATAAAAATACACAGGAGGGATGTGATGGATAATAGTAAATCAATATCGAGAAGGAATTTTGTTAAGTTTTCAGGCGCGGCGGCTTTGGGCGCTTCTTTCATTAAGCTCGGAAGTGACGCATTGTCTGTTCCCGAAGCTTATGCCGAACAGGCTGCTATGCCTAAAACACCCGACGAAGCCATAAAGAAGCTTATGGACGGCAACGCCCGTTTTGTAGAATCTTTAAAAAAGAGTCCGAGGAGAACGATTGAAGTACGTGAAGAAGTCGCGGAAGGCCAGACGCCATTTGCAGCAATTCTTGCTTGTGCCGATTCAAGAGTTGCCCCCGAGATCTTATTTGACCAGGGTATAGGGGATCTATTTGTAGTACGAGTGGCCGGAAACATAGTTAATCCTGAAAACTACGGTGTGCTGGGTAGTCTCGAATTCGGTACTTTGGCGCTCGGGGCTTCCGTAATAATGGTTCTCGGACACAGTGCCTGCGGGGCGATTGCGGGATCGATCGAAGCGCTTCAAAAGGGTACCGAATTTCCGGGTTCAATAAACAATATAGTAACCACTATAGGGCCTGCTGTTGAAGCGGCAAAAGACAAGCCCGGAGACCTTCTAGAAAACTCGATCGTTTCCAACGTTAAGCTCGGAGTGGAAAAACTCGAGGGCTCTGTCCCCGTACTTGCCGACAAGGTAAGGAAAGGAGAATTAAAAATTGTAGGCGCCAACTATGATCTTCATACAGGTGAAGTAAAGATAGTCACTTAGTAGTTGCCGCTAATTGAAATTAATTCTTTTCCCCTGGCGCTATAGGCATTATTATTTATATAATATGGCGGCATCCATTTTGTCTTTTTATTACGGGGCTACTATGCGCGTACAGATGCGTACAGGGACAGTTTTATTCTTCATAATGCTGCTTACTCTTATTTCCCCTGAGTTTCTATATGCACAGTACTATAAGTGCATAGGTGAGGACGGGGTTCATATATATACTAATACCGGTTGTCCCATTGACGCAGACAATCAAAGGTTTGTTATGCCCGAGTCGGAAAAGAAAGAACCAACGGACACTGAGACTACCGACTCTAAAAGACCGGGCGGTAATGAATACCACTATAACGGTCATGAAAACGGGGGACTGGTCGGTCTACAAATACTGACCGAAGGCTACAGGCTGAGTCCCCAAGAGAGATCACAGATTGAAAGCGGTATAAATTTTATTCTCGGCTATTACAAGCAGGTTTTTGACTACAATGAAGACGTCCCGGTCAAGATACGCATATTCGGTAATAAACGCCATTTTATGAGCTACCAAAAGGACGTATCGCCAGTAGTTTCGGAAGTAGGGTTCTATTCGCCGATGTATAACGAAGCAGTTGTAAACGGCGAAAGGGATAAGAGCGAGGTGATAGCCACTATCTACCACGAAGCTAACCATTCAATACTCACTCAAAAAGCTCCAGAGCTTCCGCTCTGGATTAACGAAGGGCTTGCGGAGTATTTTGAAAGAATCGTTCCCGATGATGAAAACGTTACGGTAGGCCACCAGGACTCGAGATATTATAAATTAAGACAAGACCTCAAATCCCAAAAGCTTCCCGGGCTAAGCTCATACCTAGGCTCCTGGGACAGTGCCTGGAAACGTGACGGTCAGGCTCAGGACGATGGGACACGCTCTATCGCCTGGTCGCTTGTGCATTATCTCATGTCTACCCAGGAGGGGCAGGATACGGTAATACAAATACTGAGAGAAAAGAACAACAATCCTTCCGTGTCGTCTGTTGAGATAATCGATAAATACTATCCGGGCGGCCTAGACAAGCTTGAGCCAAATTGGCACACCCATATAAGTCAAAGTCCCACCCTTCACGTATACGAGCCTTTCGACTAGGCTATAATACCTAAATCCTAAATTTACACTCAGAATTAATAGCGTAGACTTGCTTGCTGATAAGGGGATAAATATATGCCGGACATGCTTAAAAAGTTGAAGTCGGAGTTAAGAGAGTTGGCGGATACCGAAAGGGCTAAAGCTTCCCTTAGGTTTTTTAAGACCGGACCGGGCGAGTACGGGGAAGGTGATAAGTTCTTAGGTTTAAATGTCCCCGATCTCAGGCGGCTATCTAAAAGTTTTAAGTTGTTAAGCAATGATGACACTCTACAATTGCTGAGTTCCGAATTTCATGAAGAGAGGTTACTATCACTTTTTATCCTCCTACTTAAGTTCAAACAAGGCTCTCCGTCTGATCAGAAAGAGATTTATGAGCTTTACATGAAAAATGTCGGCTACGTTAACAATTGGGATCTGGTTGACTGCTCAGCTCCGGATATCGTGGGCGCGTACCTTGTGGACAAGTCCAAGGATCCGCTCTATAAATTTGCCGTATCCAATAGCCTGTGGGAGAGGCGTATAGCTGTTTTGTCTACATTATATTACATTAAGCGCGGCAGCTTTGACGAGACTCTAAAGATTGCTGATATACTGCTTAAGGATAAGGAAGACCTGATTCATAAGGCCGTCGGCTGGATGCTCCGAGAGGTGGGCAATCGTGATATAAGCGCTGAAAAGGCATTTCTTAATAAATGTTATAATTCTATGCCCCGCACGATGCTCCGCTATGCGATCGAGAAATACCCTGAGCCTGAGAGAAAAGAATATCTTGCAGGTACTATCACTTGATATTATTTAATAACGATATCAGGTGATTACGTTAGACAAATTACGTTAGAAACCTTGAAATTTTCTGAAACATGCATATTTTTTAATCGTTAAAAACCATTACAAATTCGCATAAACAATAATTAACCAGGGGGAATTAAATCAATATGGCTGAAACGGCATCAAAAAAACACGAATTCAAAGCAGAAGTAAAACAAGTGCTGGATATAGTAATAAACTCACTTTATACGGATAAAGAGGTGTTTATACGTGAGCTTGTATCAAACGCGTCTGACGCGCTTGAGAAGCTCCGCTACCTCCAGCTTACCGAGAAGGATATTTATGATGAAGAGCTTCCGCTCGAAATAAATATTCATACGAACGAGAAAGAAAACACCATTACGATTGAGGACCACGGGATCGGGATGACGCGTGACGAGCTAGTGGAGAATCTGGGTACCATTGCGCACTCGGGATCAAAAGCATTCTTAAATGCTCTCAAAGAGGGGGCAGAGGTTGGTGAAAACCTGATCGGACAGTTCGGAGTCGGGTTCTACAGCGTATTTATGGTGGCAGGTGAGGTAGAGGTATACACGCACAATTGGAAAAAGACCTCGAAAAGCCTCTTGTGGAAGAGCGACGGATCGGGCACTTATGAGCTCGAAACCGTAAAGGGCGCGAGGCGCGGTACTAAAATCGTTGTTCATCTTAAGGATGAGGAAAAGGAATTTTCTTCAGAAGCCCGCGTAAAGGAGATACTCACTCACTACTCAAGCTTCGTTCAGTTCCCTCTTAAATTAAACGGCGAGCAGGTAAACAATGTACAGCCTATATGGATGCGCAGTAAGAGCGAGATTACGGATGAGGAATATCAGGAGTTCTACAAATTCCAGTCAAACGCTTTTGATGAGCCTTTATATACAATGCAGTTTAGCTCTGAAGCGCCGCTTGAGATAAACTCGCTCGTTTTCGTGCCCGGGGAAAACCCCGAGCGCCTGGGTTTCGGCAAGCTCGACCCGGGAGTGAGCCTCTACTGTAAAAAGATACTTATAGATTCAAAACCCCAGGGACTTCTTCCTGACTGGATGCGTTTTCTGAAAGGTGTTGTGGACAGCGCCGACCTTCCGCTAAACATATCGCGAGAGACGATGCAGGACAGCCAGCTTGCGCATAAGATCGGGCAGGTGATCACGGGAAGGTTTATTAAATTCCTTGATGATGAAGCTAAAAAGGACGCCGATAAATACGAGAAATTCTATAATGAATTCTCGATATTCATTAAAGAAGGGGTGGCCGCGGATTTTAAAAACAGAGAAGCCCTCGCAAAGCTTTTGCGCTATGAGTCCTCGGCGACAGAGAAAGGAAAGCTCACTACGCTTGAAGATTATGTGAGCCGCATGGGCGAGGACCAGAAGGAGATTTACTATCTCTATTCCCCAAACCGTGAGACTCTTGAAGCGGGCCCTCAGCTGGAGGCTTTTAAGGCCAAGGGGTTAGAGGTGCTTTATCTCTATGAGCCGGTGGACGAGTTTGTCATGACAGGGCTTGGCAAGTACGGAGAGAAGTCGCTCGTTTCTGCCGACAACGCCGAGATTGAGCTTGGTAAAGAAGATGCCGAGCAAAAAGGCGACTCTATGCCCGACGAGGAGTCAGGCGAGCTCTGCACGTGGATAAAAGACGCGCTGGGAGAGAGGGTAAATGAGGTAGCTGTAAGTAAGCGGCTTGTAGACAGCCCCGCAATTGCGGTCTACGCCGATAAGCATATCACGCCCTCCATACGCAGGATGATGAAAGCGATGAAAAAGGACGACGGTCTGAGCGATTCTATTAACTTAGAGATTAATCCTAATCACGGCCTTATTAAAAACCTTTCTTCACTCAGAAGTACGGATGAAGAACTTGCCAAAACCGTGGCAGAGCAGATATTCGACAACACCCTTATTTCCGCCGGGTTTATGGACGACCCGCGCAGTGTTGTAGAGCGTGTATACAAGATACTCGAGCGAGTAGCTCAGAAGTAATACCGCCTGGTATACACGAATAGCTTATGTATTCTTAGATCATTATATTGGGTGCGCGGTGCATCAGAAATGAATTCCCAAAGACGGAGGAATTATATGATCTATAAGAAACCCGAAGACCATATACTGCATGATTGTGACTACGCAAGGGAGATGAGGCAGATCCTGAACGCAAGTGAATACGATAAAATGGGACTTGCCGTAGGAGTTGATCTTAGTCCTATGGCGACCCATTTTCATAAAACTTTTGATGAAATCTTTTATGTACTCGAAGGCGGTATGAATTGCAAGTTTTACGATCCGGAATCCGGAAAAACCTGGGCTGAAGAGTTGTCCGCGGGTGATGTGTTAGTTGTACCAAAAGGTATACATCATAAGGTTCTGGAAGCCTCATCAAAAAACAAACTTATGGTTATGAGCATACCTCCCTGGCATGCAGATGACGTAACCCCTTCGGATGCTATTTAGTACAATCTTAACTTAGTGTTATTTGATTGATGTTCCACCCAAACGTATACTGAATAATGATCGTGGCGGTAAGATTTGCGTATACGCAATATGAAAGAGATAAAGAGGTTTTAATATGAAATTTGAAGGAACAGAGAATTATATATCCACGCGGGATTTAAATCTGGCTGTAAATGCATCGGTTACGTTGGAAAGACCGCTGCTAATAAAAGGCGAGCCGGGAACGGGTAAAACGATGCTTGCTTATGAGGTGGCAGGCGCCCTCGGTAAGGATCTCATCACCTGGCACGTCAAGTCCACAACATCAGCTCAGCAGGGCCTCTATGAATACGATGCTGTGTCTAGGCTGCGCGACTCACAGCTAGGGGACGAGCGAGTAAGCGATATTGCCAATTACATTAACAAGGGAAAGCTCTGGGAAGCGTTCGAATCTAAAAAACAGGTTGTGCTATTGATCGACGAGATTGACAAGGCAGATATCGAGTTCCCGAACGATCTCCTGTTAGAGCTGGATAAAATGGAGTTTTACTGTTATGAGCTTAAATCCACGATAAAAGCGATAAAACGTCCGATTGTAATAATCACATCCAATAACGAGAAAGAGCTTCCCGACGCGTTCCTCAGACGCTGCTTCTTTCACTACATAAGCTTCCCCGAAAAAGAGACGCTCAAGGCTATCGTCAAGGTCCACTACCCAAAGCTTCAGAATAAGCTTGTTGAGAACGCGATGAGTATCTTTTATGACCTGAGGCAGATAGACGGGCTTAAGAAAAAGCCCACCACAAGCGAGCTTATAGATTGGCTCAAGCTCCTTATGGTCGGCAAGGTCACGGAACAAGAGTTAGGAGAAGTAGACCTTTCGGAGAAATTACCTCCATACGCGGGCGCGCTTCTTAAAAACGAGCAGGACCAAGACCTTCTTACACGCATTAGGCTCAGGTTCAGACGCTAGGGCTTAAAGGGGCATATGAATGTTTCTGGACTTTTTTCTTCTTCTTAAAAATGACGGTTTCCCGGTAACTATAAGAGAGTACTTAACCTTCCTCGAAGCTCTCGACAAGGACGTTGTGCAGTACAGTGTCGATGATTTCTACTACCTCTCCCGCTTCTCGCTCGTAAAGCACGAGCACCAGCTAGACCGTTTTGACCTCCTATTTGGCTATTTCTTCGAAGGTGTGGAAACAATAGATACGGAAGAGTTTATGAAGATTCCTGAAGACTGGCTCAGAAAGAGCTTTGTAAACGCCCTTACTGACGAAGAGAAAGAGATGATTAAGAAGATGGGAGGGCTCGATAAGCTCTTGGAAAGACTGAAGGAGCTTATGGAGAAGCAAAAGAAACGTCACCAGGGCGGAAATAAATGGATCGGTACCGGGGGCACGTCCCCGTTCGGTGCTTACGGCTATAACCCCGAGGGCATAAGGATAGGGCAGGAGGAGAGCAGGAACCGTAGAGCAATCAAGGTATGGGACAAGCGCGAGTTCCGTGACCTTGACGACGGTGTAGAGCTTCAGACCAGGAACATGAAAATGGCTTTAAGGCGGCTCCGCATACTCACGCGCGAGGGATTGGACGAAGAGCTTGATCTTGACCGTACAATAGAAACAACCTCAAAAAACGCCGGGCTTCTTGAGCTTGAAATGGTCCCGGTAAAGAAAAATAACGTAAAGGTGCTATTGTTCCTCGACATAGGCGGATCGATGGACGATCATATTGAACTTTGCTCAAGACTATTCTCCGCTGCCAAGTATGAGTTCAAGCACTTAGAGCATTACTATTTCCATAACTGTCTATACGAGTCTGTATGGAAGAACAACCGGAGACGCTGGGAGGAATCCATCCCTACGTTCGAAGTACTGAACACGTATAACAGCGACTATAAGGTAATTATGGTTGGGGATGCCTCTATGTCCCCGTACGAGCTTCTTTATCAGAACGGGAGCGTAGAGCACAATAACGACGAAGCCGGGTTCGTGTGGCTTGAGCGGCTAAAGACCCAGTTTCCGGATATTGTATGGCTAAACCCTGTTCCCTATGACGATTGGCGCTACACCGAGTCAATAGGGATGGTGCGGGAGTTTATGAAAGACCGTATGTTCCCGCTCACCATGGGCGGCCTGAAACTCGCAATCCAGGCCCTTAAAGATAAGAAAATAAAGCTTGAGGGACATTGAAGTTTCTCCAAGTTAATTTAACATGATCAGCGCAATCGACCACATTAACATTGTAGTTTCAGATCTGGAGCGTTCGGTAAAGTTCTATACGGAGCTTTTAGGATTTAAGGAAATAAACAAAGTTCATCTGGAAGGTGAGTGGATAGACTCCATAGTAGGGCTTGAGGGGGTTGTTGCGGACGTAGTTTTCATCGTTGCCCCTGAAGGTGAGCCCAAGATTGAGCTTCTATGTTATAAATCTCCGAGGAGTGATTCGATTCCCACTAATTCCCTGGCAAATACAGTTGGGTTAAGACATATAGCTTTTAGAGTCGATGATATTCAGGCTGCTTCTGAAAAGCTCAAGGCTGCCGGAGTAAAACTCCTGAGCGAGCCTATAGCAGTTCCTGCAACTCTTATGGCCCAGAACCCC
>JGI24023J19991_10000666_pt1 | contig 26763 bp, 26 predicted proteins | sample Cruoilmetagenom1_FD_19991 | JGI IMG/M metagenome (IMG submission 19991) | reverse complement strand
AAGGATAAAGAGATTACAAATCTTAGACATGATGTTCTTGGTTTTATCTTTCAGAATTTTAACCTTATACCGGTTTTAAATGTGTTTGAAAATATTGAATTCCCCATGTTACTGGGAAAAAATCCCATACCAAAGGCAGAAAGGGAAGAATGGATTTCCCAGCTAATGGAAGAAGTTGGTCTTGGTGACTGGAAAACACATAAACCTAATGAATTGTCTGGAGGGCAGAGACAAAGAGTGGCTATTGCCCGGGCTCTGGTAACTAAACCACAGATTGTTCTTGCAGATGAACCGACTGCAAATTTGGACTCTGAAACAGGGGCAAGTATAATCGGACTGATGAAGAAAATGAATAAAGAGTATGGAACAACATTTATTTTTTCCACCCACGATCAAACTATTGTTGATATTGCAGATCACGTAATCCAGCTTAAAGATGGAAATATCGTAGAAAACAGACGGAGGTAGGCATGAATGGATTAATTTTCAAAATTGCCTATAGAAACCTTAAAGAGCATAAAACTAAAACTCTTATTATAGGTACCTTGATGGCTCTGGCAATTATGATTCTAGTAGTTGGAAATTCCTTTATGGAAACAGCTGCAAGTGGCATTGAAAAAACTTATATTCAAAATTTTACNGGAGATGTTGTAATTACATCTTCTGAAATGGAAAANGCTTCATTGTTTATGGATGGTTCTATGAACAATAGAGAGGAACTAATTCCTGTAATACCTTCAGCTGTAGAGATACAGGAATATCTTGAATCTAATAAATCAGTTACAGCTATAAATCCTCAGATTGGCGGTGCCGCTCTTCTAAAACACAAAGAAGATGGGACCGGGTTTGCAATGCTTTTTGGTGTCGATCCGGATATGTATGAACAAACTTTTCAGGATAATATTAAAATTACTTATGGAAGTTTTTTGAAACCAGGAGAAGAAGGAATTGTCCTTTCTGAAGCAGCAGTCAGAATGATTAAAGAGACCAGTGGTGAAATTGTAAAGCCAGGTGATTCTGTACTGTTAACTGGTATGAACAGTGTAACCGGTACAAAGATAAGGGAAGTAACTGTTCGTGGAACTTTTGAATTTGTAAACCAGTCACCTCAGTTGGAGATGATTTCTTTTATTGATTTAAATAATATAAGAATAATAAACGGAATGCTTTCATACACTGAAGTAGCAGCAAATCTAAGTGATAGTGAAGAAGCACTGCTTGGAGATCTGGACGAGGATTCTCTTTTTGGTGATGAAGATGGGGGGCTGTTTGGTGGTGATCTTTTTTCAGAAGATATTCTGCCTACATCGGATGAACTGGAGTCTGATTATTATGATATTCTTGGTGATACATCAGAAAGGGATAAGTATAGTCAAACTGACCCCAATGCATGGCATTACATGATTGTGAAGCTGGATGACAGTGTAAATGAAAAACGTTTTATTAAAAATATGAACGACTGGTTTGCAGATAATGATATTGATGCCAGAGCATCCGGGTGGCTTGAAGGAGCAGGCACAATAGCTAAAATGTCCAATACCCTTGCTCTTGTTTTTAATTTTCTTGTTCTTATAGTTGCTGTGGTTGCAGTAATTATAATAATGAATACTCTTGTTATATCAGTTAATGAACGTATAGGAGAAATTGGAACCATGCGGGCTATAGGTGCGGAAAAATCCTTTGTAAGAAGTATGATAACTCTGGAAACACTTATGATCTCTGTAATTTTTGGAATAATTGGAGCCGTTTTTGGAATGGGAATTACAGCTCTTATTGGATCTTTTGGTTATGAAGCTCCAAATACNTTTCTTCAGGTTATTCTGGGTGGACCGGTATTATATCCTGTTATATCTGTTAAGGCAGTTATTATATCACTTGTAACTGTAGCTTTAGTCGGAGTAGTTGCAAGTCTCTACCCTGTTTCAATCGCCCTTAAAATAAGTCCGGTGAAAGCNATGGGCGAGAACTAGGAGGANAANTAAAAGAGATGAATATATCAAAAATATCAATGAGAAATATTACCAGGCAGAAAAAGAGAAGTTTTCTACTTGGAGGAGCAATAGCATTTGGAATTTTTATAATAATTACAATTGGCAGTTTTACTGCCGGTATGACAGAAACCCTTAAAGAAAACTTTACCTCTATTATGGGTGGTCATATATATATACTTGGAACAGAAACTCTGGACAGTGGCAGGATAGTTCAGGTAATTGGTGATACAGAAGATCTTGAGAGGGCAATTGATACAGTAGATGATCTGGTAGATGAGTATCATGTAAGATCACAGGTAAGAATGGGAGAAATAATCTTTGGGTCAAAGAGTACAACTCTTCAGGTATCTGGTATTGACTGGGAAAAGGAACAGCTTCTTAAAGATACTCTTTCTATTGCAGAAGGAACTCTTGATAATATAGAAACTGCAGGTTCTCTGGTAATTCCTGAAAAGGTTGCAGATAAACTGGGTGTAATACCAGGNGAATCTGTACTTATTCGAATGGATACTGTAACAGGTCAGAAGAATGTAGGAGAATTNACTGTAGCAGCAATTATTCAGGAACAGGACAGCTTTTCATTTATAAGTGCCGGTTATACAGAGATGGGATATCTTAATGAACTGATCGGTCTCGGATCTGATGAATATCAATATTTAAACCTCCATCTTAAAGATATAGAAAAGATGGATGAGGTTGCGGAAAAGCTTGTAACTGAACTTGAAAAGACATCCCTGGTAGATACCGGGGAGGACGAAGATGAAGAGGGTGAAGAGGACCGACGTCATGGAATGATGTTTGGGGGAGGTATGACCAGTTCATCCGATGAACCCTGGGAGGGGACTAAATTCAGTATTACCAACCTTAATGATATAATGGAACCTGTGCTGCAGCTTGTAAATATTCTTAATATAGTTTCGCTGGCTTTATTTGTTATTCTTATGGTTATTACCATGGTAGGACTTATTAATACATTCAGGATGGTATTAATAGAACGTACAAAAGAGATTGGAACCATGAGGGCAATTGGGATGCATAAAGGAAATGTCAGAANTATATTTTTACTGGAAGCTCTGTATCTTGCTCTNTTTGGNGCAGCAGCTGGAATACTATTGTCTTTTACCACTACAATAATTACAGGATTAATTCGATTTACATCTGATTCNCCTNTGGGATTATTTTTACATAATGGGAGGCTTCAGTTTATAACAAGTCCTGGAAGTGTTCTTCGTGTTGTCCTTATGCTTGCAGCAATGACATTAATAGCGGTTTATCTACCTGCAAAAAAAGCAGCCAAATTGAAGGTAGTTGATGCCCTTCGGGCGCAATATTAATTGAAATAAAACAGATGTTGAATTGAAACATCTATTGATTGATACGTAGGGGCGTCGATTTATCGCGCCCAACGTTGGAAATAAAAACAGATGTTGAATTGAAACATCTATTGATTGATACGTATGGGCGTCGATTTATCGCGCCCAACGTTGGAAATAAAAACAGATGTTAAATTGAAACATCTATTGATTGAAATGTAGGGGCGTCGATTTATCGCGCCCAATTATTAAGGAGAACAAAATGAAGAAATTAATAACAATATTTTTGGTTTTAATGGTTGTTAGCCTATCCTCAATTAGCGCCATTAGTCTCGACGAGGCAAACAGTATTCTTGATACCGTTGATACATCAAGAAATTTTACAGGAACAGATTTTTCTGCAGTTATGACAATGATTTCAGAAGATCCGGATACCGGGGTAGAAAAGAAGAAAGTTCAGCAGTTTAGAAGGGATGATGAAGAGATGTTTTTAATGCTTTTTATTGAACCTGTATCAGAGAAGGGACAAGGTTATCTCAATATTGGAGAAAATCTTTGGTTTTATGATCCTCAAAGCAGGAAGTTTAACCATACTTCCATGAAGGAAAGTTTTGGTGGTACAGATGCAAAAAACTCTGACTTTGGTGCATCTTCTTTAGGAGATGATTACAATGTCCTTGCTGTTGAAGATGGTAAGCTTGGACGGTTTGATGTTTATATAATGGAACTTGAAGGAACTAATTCTGAAGTAACCTATCCTACAGTAAAAATTTGGATTACAAGAGAAACAAATCTTATGCTTAAGTCAGAAGACTACAGTGCTACAGGACGGCTTATGCGTACTTCTCTTTTTCCATCCTATGCAAAAGTTGGTGACAAATATCTTGCCACCAAAATGATATTTAATGATGAACTTATTGATGGCAAAAAAACACAAATTGCTATAACTGATATTTCAACAAAGGATCTGCCGGATTCTATATTTACCAAGGCTTATGTTGAACGTGTTAACAGATAATAAAGGGAAAACGACAAATGAAAAACGAAAAATTAATAATAGGGATTTTTACTATTCTGCTTTTTCTTGGAGGGACTGTTTTTGGACAGGAGATTGTAACAGATGAGGATTCTTTGTTTGGTGCTGATGAATCCACAGAGATCTCTACTGACGAGGATAATCTCTTTGGAAGTGAAGATGATATGTTTTTAGATAATACTGAATTGATAGAAGAGGTTGCGGATGATCTTATGGAAGATCTAAGTACCATTTTACTTACATCAGATGACCGAGTGGAAATAGGTGGAAGTTTCTTTTTTGATGTTACTGCTGATATGGGGGGTATTGATCCGGATGACCTGGCTGGTAGTGATCTTACAGAAAGTTTATCCCTGGATTTAGGTGCAACTCTATATTTGGATGCCAGACCCGATGAAGATACAAGGGTCTTTGCAAAGGCTGATATTAGTTCTCCTTTTTATACTATAAAACAAGAGAGATTTTTTGAAGATATTGTAACTGTTAAAGAACTCTTTGCAGACTTTAACTGGGACAATCAGGTTTTCTTTCGAGCCGGAAAACAGACAGTAAACTGGGGGGTGGGTTATTTTTTCAGCCCTGCAGATCTTCTTTCTTTAAGCAGAATAGATCCCGAAGCTCCGGATGCAGAACTGGATGGTCCTATTGCATTAAAAATTAACTATCCTTCACTTTTAAATAATTATTACCTATATACTGTTGTTCCTGAAGAAGTAACCAGTTTCGCAGATGCTGCAATTGCCCCTATGGCCGAATTTGTTATAGGAAATAGTGAAATTTCTTTAGGTGCATTTTATCAATATGACAAGGCCCCTGCAGCTATGACTACAATAACTTCTGCTATTGGGGATGTTTCTGTCTATGGTGAGGGGTATGTCTCTTATGGATCAGATAAAATATTTATTGAGAGTAATGGCGGCTCTGGGGTAACTGAAGTCAGCTATGATGATGTATTTTTCTTTAAGGGTACCCTGGGAGGGTTATATTCCTGGAGTGATGATCTTGCATACTATAACTTAAGTTTCAGAGGACAATACTATTTTAATGGAGAGGGATATGAGGATCCTGATATTGTAAATGTCTTCGAAACTCCTCAGCTTGCAACTATCATAGATCCCACTGACCCATCTGAAATAGCAGGAGTTCTACTGGAAAGTGGACGTCATTATGGTGCAGTCAGTGTCAACTGGAGAGAAATGTGGGGAAGTGATTTTTCCTTATCCTTATTTTTTATTGAGAACTTTTCAAGTTTTTCTGGTATGATAAAACCGTCAATATCCTGGAGTGGTTTGGATGATATTGATATATCCCTAAGTGCATCCGGAATGTTTGGAGATGCCGGAGAAGAGTACTCAATTCCAGGAAGTATAGCAGCTGTTAGTCTTGGAGTGTCTATTGGGGGAACAAGTTTCTGATATGAATGCAAGAGTATTAATAATAGAAGATGAGATTGAGCTGGGGGAGCTGGTTCAGCTCTTCCTCTCAAAAGATGGAATAGACTCAGATGTTGCTCTGACAGCAGAAGATGGTTTTGCCTTCTTGTCCAGTAACAACTATGATCTTATTACTCTTGATATAAACCTTCCTGGAATGGATGGTTTTGAGTTCCTTCAAAAATTAAGACAATCTTCAGATATCCCTGTAATTATTTTGTCAGCCAGAGAAGGAGATGAAGACATTGTCCTTGGTTTAGGATTGGGAGCAGATGAGTTTGTGAATAAACCTTTTGCTCCAAAAGTTCTCGTTGCAAGAATAAGGGCTGTATTAAGAAGGGTTAGATCTGATCAGGACCATTCTGCTAAAAGTACTATAATCTTTGATTCATTTAGTCTATCTCCTGAGGGTTATCATCTTGAGAAAGATGGTGAAAGAATAATTTTATCTACAAAGGAATTTGAAGTCCTTCGTTTTCTCATTCAAAATCCAGGGATCGCTTATTCTCCGGATGATATTTATCAGGCTGTTTGGGGTCAGGAATTTGGTGATATTTCTACAGTAGCTGTATATATTCAAAGAATAAGAAAAAAGATTGAAAATGATCCAACTAATCCTGATTATATATTAACCATCCATGGAAGAGGTTATATTTTTGATGAGAGGAAACTAAAAGATGAATCTTAAAGTTCGTTTTTTATTATTAATTATAGGAAGTTTTTTTATTCCAAATATATTAATAATGCTGATAGTTTACCTTTCCTTTGGTGGTATTGATAATATGAAGAGTACTCATGATCAGTTTAACCAATACTACCATTTATACGAATATATAAGTACAGAAGTTGAAGAAGATGAATTTATTGGGTATATAAATACTTTATCAGCCGATATGAATGCCAGAATTCTTAATTCAGAAAATAATAATGGTCAGATAATATTTACGGAATTAATTGAAGAAAATAAAAACGCTCTAAATCCTAAAATTACTCTTGAAGCATTGACTGTTTCATTTATAGATGGTTCTTCTTCTGTTCTAGTTATAAACAGGCCTTTGGCTGATAAATATTCAATATTCAGAAACAGCCCTTTTCGCTTTGTATTTCCTTTAATTTTGTTTTCTGTGGTCACTATCTTATCTCTTTTTATTATAAGATCTATTAACAGATCTTTAAGGAAAATTGAGGAGGCAACCAGGAAGGTTGCAGAAGGAGATTTTGAGTTTGAGTTACAAGAAAAAGGTAGTGATTCTATTGCTTCCCTTTCCCGTTCCTTTAATATTATGCGTCTTAAAGTAAAGGATGAGTATGACAGAAGAGCCAGATTTTTTATGGGTGTATCTCATGATCTTAAAACACCTTTGGCTTCTATCAGTGGTTATGCAGATGCTGTTCTTGAAGGGTATGCAGAAGATAAAGAAACTCTCGAAAAGTACATGGTTATAATTAAAGATAAATCAACACTTTTAAAAGAAAGAATTTCCCACTTGATAAATTTTGTCAAACTTGAAAAAGGTGATTGGGAAGCCACTCTTAAGCCTGTTGAGTTTAAAACTTTTATAAGTGAACTATCAAATTCTTTTTCTATAGAAGCAGATATTTATAAATTCAAATTTTTATCTAAAATTAATATAAATGAAAATATTTCTATTGATATGGATCTCGAACTTGTAACCAGAAGTATGGAAAATCTTATACATAATGCATTTAGATACTCCTATCCTGAATCTACTATATCATTTACTGTTACTCAGGCAGCCAGTAACTATATATTATCTATAAGTAATCAGAGTGAAGGTATTCCAGGAGATGAACTTCCAAATATTTTTGAACCTTTTTACAGAGGCTCCAAAGGAAGAAATACTGAGGGCTTTGGTTTAGGTCTTGCAAATGTAGCTGCAGTAATAAAATCCCATGGCTGGGAAATAACTGCAGAGTCCGAATTAAAAAAAAATACAGTATTTACAATTAAAATTCCTGTCGGTCTCACCTTATAGTAAGACTAGTCCTTTATAGAACCCCTGCTTAGCAAAATAGTCTTAAGTAATTTTTCTCCATTGTTATTGGCCAATTCCATTGTGTCTTCAAAGCTAAGAATTTCTCCTGCTTTAAAAGCGTGAAGAGCCTTCTGATTACTGATAATTCTATATCCAAGAGACTGAAAACTTAGTCTCATGGCTTCGGGAGTAAAACCCATATCTTCAATATTGTTTTGTTCTGATACAGCTATAATCCCTGCGTATTTCTGAGGACCCTGTTCGAATTCACTTATCCATACAGATCTGTCACTTTTGTCAAATGAACAGAAGCAATAACAACGGTCTATAAACTTTTTCATTTCTGAAGTCATGTTATAAAAATAAGTAGGAGAGCCTGCAATAATAGAATCTGCCTGACGAAGTTTCTTATAGACTTCCTGCATATCATCTTTTATTACACATCTGTTTGTTACAGCACAGCCTTCACAACCCCTGCAGCCTTCTATATTGAGATCCCCTATATAAATGATTTCTGTTTCGAAGAGCTCTGATTCCTCAAATGGAGTCATTGTTTTTTTTACCAGAGCAGCAGTGTTTCCGTTCTTTCGTTTACTTCCAACTATTCCAAGAATTTTCAAATAAATGCCTCCTGATTTAGGTATCTCCATTCTTAGGTGAAGAATTTTGCTCTTCATTTAAATATCGGTTGACTTCCTGGGAAGATGCTGCCAGTGGTCCGCTGGTGAGTATGGGAGGTGACTGAATATTCTCAGCATTCAGCATTTCTGCCAGACGTTGAAGTGAGGAAAGAATCATTGATTTTTCCCATTCTGCAAGCTGTTCGAACCGGTTTGAAAACTCTTCCTGAAATAAGGAAGGATTTGTTTTAAGTATATTTTGTGCCTTCTCATTTAAGAGAACATTTACTTTTCGTTTGTCGGTAATATCTCTTTGCCTTTCGACAAAGCCCTGCTGTTCCAGTCTATCCAGAATACTTGTAACTGTTGCCTGGGATAGGCTGACTTGCCTGGATATTTCAGAGAGTTTTTTCCCTGGAGATTTGTAAATTTCTTTGAGGACAATAAGCTGAGGTCCTGTTAGTCCGTATTTTTTGGTCAGACGTTTGGACTGAAGATCTATTGCTCTTATAATCTGTCGTAATGTCGAAACAACTGTATCTGCTGAATCCTGTTGATCCATTTTTACCTCATTTAACCTATTCACCATTAAAGTAGCACTGAAAGTCATTCTTTGTATAGAGGAAAATAGTTTATAATACTAATAATTAGAATAAGAAGTAAAAAAATACTAAAATTACTTGAAAATATCACATATAGGGTATAGTTGCTGATCCAGGATCTCTTTATAATTATAATACAGTGTAAAATCACCTAAAAGGTTGACTTTATTAAGAAAACTAATTAGTGTACTAAATAAATACGGAGGAAAATATGAAAAGATTACTATTATTACCAATGATTCTAATACTCTTACTACCTATGGCTCTTACGGCCGCAGGACAGAAGGATGGTGATGTTCCAACACTGGTTTTTGGAGATGTCTCCTGGGATAGTGTGCAGGTTCATAACCGGATAGCTGCTTTCATAATTGAAAATGGAATTGGCGGATTTAAAACAGATTTTATGCCTGGAGACACCCTTCCTGTTATTAATGGAGTAATACAGGGTGATATAGATATTGATATGGAATCATGGCATTCCAATTTCCCGGAGGTTTATAAGAAAGGTATTGATTCCGGTGATATGATCGACCTTGGAAAAAATATGCCTGATGCACCTCAGGGCTGGTGGGTGCCAAGATATCTTGTAGAGGGATCGGATGCTCAGGCACCGGGATTGAAAAGTGTATCGGATCTTCCGAAATATGCTGAGCTTTTTACTGATCCTGAGGATCGAAAAAAAGGATTGGTATATGGAGGTGTTGCTGGCTGGACTCAAATGGAGATTTCAGAAAAAATCTTCGAGGAAAATAATTTGGAAGACACCTTTAATATGGGTATAGCCGGATCAGGTACAGCTCTGGCTGGGACAATGGTAGCCGCCTATGAGAAGAAGGAAGCCTGGGTAGGTTACTATTGGGCTCCTACTGCCATTCTAGGCAGACTGGATATGATTCGTCTTAAAGGTAGTGAATTTGAACCGGCAGATGTAAATATCTTAGTTAGCAAATCCATGTTGGAAAAAGCACCTGAAGTGGTAGAGTTTCTGAAAAACTATGCTACTACTGTAGATGATAATAATGAATTCCTTGCTATAATGAATAAAAATAGTTGGAGTACTCAGGAAACAGCTGAATGGTTCCTTAAAAACAAGGAAGATGTATGGACAAAATGGGTTCCTGCGGAAGTGGCAGCTAAAGTAAAGGATGCACTATAGAATATGCAAATTCCTGAAAAAACAAACTGGAATGGGTCTGAAGAGACCCATTCTAGCGTTAAAGAAACACCACAAATTGTAATTAAAAATTTATGGAAAATATTTGGAAGAGACCCTAAACGAATTCTCAGTCCCAGCCTAAAGACAAAGAGTAAAGATTATATACAGGAAAAAACTGGATGTATAATCGGGATGCGTGATATTAGTCTGGAAATTAGCAAGGGAGAATTTTATATACTCATGGGGCTGTCAGGTAGTGGAAAGTCTACAATGATCAGAAACATGATACGCTTAGTTAAACCTACTTCCGGATCAATAGAGATAAATGGCCGGGATATTACCAAAATGAATCAGGAGGAACTGATACAATTTCGCAGGGAGACCTTTGGAATGGTTTTTCAGCACTATGGTCTCCTTCCTCATCTTACTGTACTGGATAATGCTGCTTATGGTTTGAAGGTAAGAGGATTATCCAGGGCTGAGCGATATGAAAAGGCTATGCAGGTATTGGAAACTGTCGGGCTTAAAGGCTGGGAAGATTACTATCCGGGATCTCTGAGCGGTGGAATGCAGCAGAGAGTAGGTCTTGCAAGAGCCATGGCCAATGATCCTGAAATTCTATTAATGGATGAACCTTTTAGTGGACTTGATCCTCTTATCAGGCGGCAGATGCAGGATGAGCTTGTTGAGATTCAGGATAAGCTTCAGAAAACCATTGTATTTGTAACACACGATCTTCATGAGGCACTTAAACTCGGGGACAGGATTTCCATAATGCGTAATGGCGAAGTAGTTCAGACAGGAACTCCGGAGGATATTGTTACAAATCCAATTGATGATTATGTTCAGGAATTTGTACGGGATGCTTCTCCTGCCAAGGTAATTACAGCAGGCAGTATAATGGAGGATTCCAAGGTCTTACTTTATGACTGGGAAGGCCCCAAGACTGCCCTGACCCTTCTTCACTCACAGAAACGTCAGGCGGCATTTGTAGTCAATAAAGCACATCANCTGATTGGTGTTACCAAGGCTGAAACTCTTACAAAACTTTTATCCGGTGACGAGAAGCCCTCTGTAATTCCAGGAACTTCAATAAAAAAGATAACGGCTGTATCTCCGGATACAATTCTGGAGGAACTTTTTCCTATTGTTACTGAAAACAAGTATCCGATTCCTGTGGTAGATGAGAAGAANAGATTATTAGGCGTCGTCACTACCGACCAGATCTTTGAATCTATTTCAGTGAACGAAGGAGAAGACGATGTTTGAATTTCCTGAAATGGTAGGTTTCCCTCTGGCTAACTGGGTCGATAATACAATGTCATGGCTACTGACACATCTTGATGGTTTTTTTGATATTGTCGGCTTAATTATTCTTAATGTGGTTGTTGGAATAGAACAGATATTTCTAAATATTCCCTGGTTTATAATTGTTCTCCTGGCAGGGTTTGCCGGTTGGAAGCTTATTGGGAAGTTGAGAACTGGAATTGTTTTTATGGTTCTGATGCTTCTTATTGGATCATTCGGATACTGGGAACTCGCAATGAGAACCTTAAGTCTTGTTATTGCTTCGGTTTTCTTTTCTCTGATAATTGGTTTGCCTTTGGGGATAAGCATGGCCCGAAATGACCGTACAGAATCTATCCTTAAACCGCTTCTTGATGGAATGCAGACAATGCCCAGCTTTGTCTACCTTATACCGGCACTGATGTTTTTCGGTATGGGTAAGGTTCCAGCAATGTTTGCAACAATTATCTATGCAGTACCTCCGGTAATCAGATTAACCAATGTTGGAATAAGGACCGTGGATAAAGAGGCTGTGGAAGCTGCCAAAGCTTTTGGTGCAACTAGAAATCAGGTGCTTTTTGATGTTCAGCTTCCCCTTGCTAAACCTTCAATTATGGTAGGTGTTAATCAAACTACAATGATGGCGCTGTCTATGGTAGTTATTGGTTCAATGATTGGTGCAAAAGGGCTTGGGATGGAAGTGCTCCTGGCAATTAACAGAATTGAAGTAGGAAGAGGGTTTGAAGCCGGACTGTCTATTGTGTTTCTGGCTATAATTATTGATCGAATTACTTATTCCTTTTCACAGAAGAAAAAATAGGTTTACATCTGTAAGGGCACGGCACGGCATGCCGTGCCCCAACGGTTTACAGAATCTGACCCAGGAACAGCTTTGTTCGATCATTAGTCGGATTTGTAAAAAAATGTTCCGGTGTTCCCACTTCTACAATTTTTCCAAAATCCATAAAAATAACTCTGTCAGCAACTTCTTTTGCAAATCCCATCTCATGGGTTACAACCACCATGGTCATTCCTTCTTTTGCAAGAGTTTTCATTACATCAAGAACTTCTCCAATCATTTCAGGATCAAGGGCAGAAGTAGGCTCATCAAAAAGCATTACTTTAGGGTTCATAGCTAAAGATCTGGCTATAGCTACACGCTGCATCTGACCACCGGAGAGATTCTCGGGATAGGCATTTACTTTGTCGGATATACCAACCTTATCAAGTAAAGCTAAAGCAATTTTTTCAGATTCCTTTTTGGATCTTTTCCTTACCTTTTCCTGAGCAATTGTTACATTCTGTAATACTGTTTTATGAGGATAGAGATTAAAAGATTGAAATACCATTCCAACTTCTTCTCTAATTTTATTTATATTTGTTTTTTTATGTCGTACTTCAATACCATCGATAATTATTTGCCCGGAATCAACCTCTTCAAGACAATTCAAAGACCTGAGGAATGTGCTTTTTCCGGAGCCGGATGGNCCAATTACTACTACTACTTCTCCCTCTTTTACCTCTGCAGAAACATCAACCAATGCATGTACATCATGAGGTGTATGAAAAGTTTTATATAAATTTTCTACTTTTATCATTTTACCTTTGCCTTTTGTTCAAGATATTTTACAAACATTGAGAGTGGAAAAGTTAGTACAAGGTAGAGAACTGAAAGTATAAGAAAAAACTCAAATGTCATCATTGTACTTGATACAATTTCTCTGCTTGCTTTTGTTAACTCACGTATGGCTATTATTCCAAGAAGTGAGGAATCTTTTATAAGACTTATAAATTGCCCTGTTAGTGCAGGTAATGCTACTTTAAATGCCTGGGGCAATATAATGTAAATCATTGCCTGTAAATAAGACATTCCACTTGATCTGGCTGCTTCCATCTGACCTTTTGGAACAGATTCAATTCCACCACGAACTATTTCTGTAACATATGCTCCTGCAAAAATACTTAAGGATATTACTCCCCATCCTACTGGAGAGACCGGAGCCATTCCCATCATTGTAAGATTGTCATTAACCAGGGTTCCAATTACAAAATACCAGATAAGAATTTGAACAAGCAGAGGTGAGCCCCTTATTATTTCCACATAGATCGTAGAAAGCCATTTAAGCCCCGGGTTTTTTGAGACTCTGGCAAGCCCTCCAAATAAACCGATAATTATCCCAAATATGGAAGAATACAGGCTTATCATGAGTGTCATTCCCAGACCTTCAAGCAGAATCCCTGCTTTGAATTTTTTGGATTCGGAAATGATTGTACCAGGAGAAACAAAATCACCCCGTTTGAGAAGGAGATCATCTTCAGGAACTTTGAATATCTCAATACCGTCCGGAGTTTTTACTTCAATAACAGCAGTATTTTTTTCAATAGTTATTGTATCAATTTCTCCCCTTGTATCAGATTTAATTACCTCACGGGTAAAAAATCTTGTTGGAACTCGATTCCATTGCCATGCATAATCTATTTGTTTTGAAGCTGATAGAATCATTATAATAGAAATGATTATAACTAGAAAAAAAGCAGCAATTCCCATATACCATGAAAAATGGTGCTTTTCTTTAAGGGTGGTTTTTAATTTTTGGATCATTATTTATCTTCTTATAGTTATTATAGTTACACTAAAAAACTGCCTGTAGAATAATCTTCAGGCAGTTTCTATAATATTTATTCTACTTCTTTTAACCAATCGTCATTTCTGATCCATTTGTCATAGATAGCATCATAGGTTCCATCATTTCTTATTTGTTCCATAAAATTATTCAGCCAGTTTAGAAAATCAGGATCTCCCTTGTTAATTGCCCATGCAAGAGGTTCGTATGTAAAAGGTTTATTAAGAATAAAAATAGAACCGCTTTCGCCTCTTTGTGTCATAAAAAGTTCACAGAAGGGGAGATCGTAAACAAATGCATCAGCATTCCCATTAAGAACTTCCATAGCTCCTTCTGATTCTGTTTCAAATGCTTTGTAAGTAGCTTTAGGAATCATACTTTTAACAGCCTGTTCTCCTGTTGTTCCCAGTTTAGAAATAACAGTATATTTAGGATCATTAAGATCTTTATAACTACTTATTGTGCCTTCAAGAGAACTGTTAACAATTATTGCCTGACCAATTACTATATATGGTTCTGCAAAACTGATTTTAAGGTTTCTTTCCTGAGTTACTGTCATTCCACTCATAATAATATCAAATTTATCTGTTATTAAAGATGGAATTATTCCGTCCCATGCTGTATTTACAGGAACCCATTTAACTCCCATGGCTTCTGCCATTTTTTTACCCATATCGATATCAAAACCAATAAAATCACCATTTTTATCAGTCATTTCAAAAGGCATATATCCAGCTTCAAACCCATGTCTAAGTTCACCTGAAGCTATAATTTTATCCAGTGTTGACTGTTTTGTAAGTTCCATTCTTACATTTACTTGTTCAGCCTTTTCTGATTGTCCGCAACCGGCAAACATCAAAGTAAGACTAATAATCAAAATACTTATTACTGCGTATTTTTTCATTTTTTACCCCTTGTATTAGTTTGGATGTATTAATAACAAGGATAGTATAGTTTGTATTGTCTGAATGGTCAATAAAAATAACAAAACCTGTCGATTTAGACAGGTTTTGTGCGAATACTAACAAATATATTAAAATATGTAGTATGTATAACGTAACATCTTTAAAAGTATACGTTAGAATATTTATAAAACTATTACTGAATAATTCCTAATATAATATCAGTTCCCTGTTTATTTACTTTGAAGATCAGTTCATCATCAGTTCTGTTTAATATTTCATAAAAATCCATAAGATTATTTATTTTTTTCTTATTTATTTCTTTAATAATATCACCGTTCCTCATTCCTGCTGTAAATGCCGGAGAACCCTCAGTTACAGATCCTACCATAACTTTTCCAATATTTTTTGGTAAATTTAAACGTTCCTGAATTTCTTCTGTAATTTCAACTACAGTAAGACCGGGCCAGAGATTATTTGCATTGGATCTTATAGTATCTTCATTGTCTCTTGCTGTAATATTGACATAAGCATTTATTGGTTTAGATTTTCTAACAATTTTAAAAATATACTGATTTCCCGGTTCAAGATTTCCTACAATTTTTAGAAGATTATTACCATCTGCTATTTTTTTATTATCTATAGAAGTAATAAAATCTCCAGGTTTTATTCCACCTTTCCATGCAGGTGAATCTTTGTAAACATTGAATACAAAAGCTCCTGATCTATTGCTGAGATCCATACTTTTTACAAGATTTTCTGAAGGATCTCCCATAGAAATACCCAGCCAGCCATATTCTACTTTACCGGATTCTATAAGATCATCAATAATTTCTTTTGCCCGATTAATTGGTATGGAAAATCCAAGACCAATATTACCACCGGTCTGACTTGCAATCCAGGTATTTATACCAATTACTTCTCCATAGATATTAACCAGGGCTCCACCTGAGTTTCCAGGGTTAATAGCAGCATCTGTCTGAATAAAATCTGTAAAGCTTGCACCTATTCGAGCATCAGCATTTCTTCCTACTGCGCTTATAACTCCGGAAGTAAATGTGGAACTAAAACCAAGGGGGTTTCCAATAGCAAATGAAATATCTCCAACCTGTACATTGTCAGAATCTCCAAGCTTTGCAACAGGGATATCTTCTTTTGTTTCAAATTTAACCAGGGCAATATCTCTTCGTGGATCAGTCCCTACAATTTCAGCTTCAAAAATTCTTTCATCATAGAGATGGATTGTTATTTCGTCGGCTTCTCCCACTACATGGTTATTTGTTAAAATATATACAGTATTATTGTCTTTTTTGACTATAACACCTGAACCCATGGCAGTGCTTCTAAATTCCTGAGTCTCCGGTTTTCTTTCATTATCTTTGTTCTCTTCCGGTTTTCCGAAGAAAAATTCTAATGGGGAAGAAAACATATTTCCGTTATTCTGTCTTTCCACAATGTTTACAACATCTATGGAAACAATTGTAGGTAGAACAGTCTTTGCAATTTCTCTATTTGCATTTTGAATTGATTCAAGATGATTAATATTTTCTGATCGGTTATAAGTGTAATAGTTACTTTCTGCAGAGATTATTCCTGTAATGCCTATTAGCAAGACTAATATTAGGCTTAATGTTTTTTGTTTATTCATGGATATTCCTCCGATTATTAGTTTAAATAAATATTATATACAGGAACTTACATGAACCTTTCAGGTACATTACATTTTTGTAATGTGATTTTAAGTTTTAGGAAAGTAAATTTTAAAGATGGATCCCTTTTCTGTTGAAGTTTTAATTTCTATTGAGCCATTGTGAGCCATAATAACAGCTTTTACCAGGCTAAGTCCCAGACCGGTACCAGGAATATTCTTTACCATTGGGCTTCTATATAACCTGTCCCAGATAAATGGAATATCTCCTTCTGGAATACCAGGTCCACTATCTTTTATAGTAAGAGCTATTTTATTTTCAAAATTTTCCAGGTCAATAATTATAGTGCTATCGTTTGGAGAGTATTTTACTGCATTATCAAGGATATTACCAATTGCCTGTCTTATTCTAATAGGATCAGCATTTATTTTACACTCAACAGAATCCAGAGTAATAGTTATATTTCTTTCTTCGCCTATAAAAGCATACATCTCTATCAGAGATTTAACTAATTTCTCAAGATTAAGATTTTCTTTTTTTAGTTTTAATGTTCCCGACTCCGCCTCTGAGATATCCATAATTGTATTTAACATTGATATGATTTTTTCAGATTGTTCCAGAGAAGAAGATAGAGCTTCATGGGCAGCTTTGAGATCTTTTGGTTCTTGTATTGCCTGCTCTGCATATCCTCTGAAAATTGTCAGAGGTGTTCTTAGATCATGAGCTACAATATCAAGGTTGTTTTTCATCTGAAAGATAAGTGATTCAATACGTTGAAGCATCTGGTTAAATAAAACAGATATTTCTTCCAGATCATCACTTACACCTCTTTCTATGATTCTTTTTGAAAAATCACCTGTAGCAATAATATCTTTAAGAGTGAAATTCAAATTTCTTACAGGTGATAGAAATCGGCTGGAAAAGAAGGCCCCTGCTCCAAACCCAAGTATTAAAAGACCCAACAGTAGGAAAATGAAATTTCGTCTGTAAAGTGTTAACAGATGAGTACTTCTGGCTGTACTTATACCAATCTGGAGATAATAATTTTCTGATAAGTATGCTGTATACGCTTTAAGTTCATTTTCAGAGTTTTTAGATTTTATAATTATAGTATTTTCTAAATCTTTAACTGGGATTTCCTCCAGTTCTTCAAGTAAGTATTCAGACCATGCTTCAGGGTAGCGCAGAAAAAGAGTTATATTTTCTTTGTCTGCTAGTCTTGCAAAAAATGGTTGATCGCCATAAAGAAAGGACTCCTTATCAATTTCCCTGATAACCATATCTATTCCGTTGGATTGGAATAACGCCCAGTAGTTAAGCAGTCTTCTCTTTGTTTCATCTTCTTCAGAATTATTCATAGAGTTGTAAAGAAACAGGAAAGAAAATACAAATAATATTCCCGAAGATAAAATAAATATGAGTGAGAAGATTAAGGCCAGACGAAAATGTATTTTTTTAAAACTGTTTTTAATTTTTTTTAAGTACATAACCCACACCTCTGACTGTATGGAGCAGTTTTTTGTCATAGTCTTTATCAATTTTACTGCGTAATCTTGAAACCACAACATCTACAATATTGGTTTGAGGATCAAAATTGTAATCCCATATATTTTCCATTATTAAAGTTTTTGAAAGAACTCTTTCCTGATTTCTCATTAAATATTCCAGAAGAGCAAATTCTTTTGGTTGAAGGTCGATATTCTTCCCATTTCTGCTGACTGTATGAGAAATCAAGTTCATAGAAAGATCTTCACACTCCAAAGAAGTTATATTATGCGATTCAGATGATCTCCGAATAAGAGCCTGAATTCTTACAAGTAGTTCAGAAAATGAGAAAGGCTTGGTCAGATAATCGTCTCCGCCTTTTTGAAAACCAATAATTCTGTCATCCACCTCTCTCTTTGCACTTAGGATAATAATTGGGGTATTAATATTTTTTGTTCTTATTTTTTCTATTATTGTAAGTCCATCCATGGATGGTAACATAATATCGACAATTGCTGCATCATATTGATTTGTTGCCAGTTTAATAAATCCATCATCACCATCTTCTGCAGTATCTACCACATAACCTGCTTCATGGAGTCCTTTAGAAACAAAGGAGATAATATCTTTATCATCTTCTATTATTAATATTTTCATATTCTTCAAATATATCCTGAAACAGTTATTTATGGCTAGCTATGGGTTTCAATGATAATCCAATAATGTTTATATTATTAACTTTAAGTTGACATATTGGACATATGAGTGTAACATTTTTTTATTCCTGAAAACGGAAAAATATAAGGAGTCTAAAATGAAAAAAGGTCTATTAATGACATTAATAATCGTTCTGATTATTTCTGTTGTTCCATTTAGCTTAAGTGCTAAAGAAATTACAATTAAACTTGCTCACCTTAATGCTCAGCAGCCTTTCGATATTCCGTCAGCTGCAATGGCCGCTGCTTTCAAGTCTGCAGTAGAAGCTAATTCAAATGGTGAAATAAAAGTAGATATCTTTGCCAGTGGTGTTCTTGGAAAAGAAAGAGAAACCATGATTCAGGTAAAAAGTGGTGTGGTTCAGTCATACATCTCTTCAGTTGGAGGTATGTCCACATTTTATCCTATGATAAATATTACTAACATGCCATTTGTTTTTTCAAGCTATAATGTTGGTTACAAGGTATATGATGGTCCTTTTGGACAGGAATTGGCTGCAGATATCGAAAGAAAAGCAGGGTTCCATGTTCTTGGTTTTGGTGAATCAGGTGGTTTTTTTGCAATTACAAACTCAAAAAGAGAAATTAGAACTCCCCGTGATATGAGAGGTGTTAAGATCAGGACAATGTCCATGCCTCTCCATCAGGCTATTATTAATTCACTTGGCGGAGCTGCTACTCCTATATCATGGTCAGAAGTTTATACTTCTCTCCAAACTGGTGTTATTGACGGACAGATGAATCCTGTTTCCATAATTAATATGGCAAAATTTTATGAAGTTCAAAAATTTGCAACTCTTACAAACCACATCTATGCTCCTTATGTATGGGTAATGAATCCAAGATTCTACAACGGTCTTTCCGCTGCTCATAAAGCAATAATTGATGATGCAGCAAGAACTGCAGTATTGGCTGGTCGTGGTTTAAGCCGAATTATTGATTCATCAGAAAAGGGTCTACCAGTTCTTATGTCCAAGATGAAAGTTTATGTACCTACTCCTGCAGAGATGCAGCAGTTTAAGGATCTCTCAATTCCTGCAGCTACTGAATTTCTTGAAAAAGAATATGGCCGGGAAGGGAAGGAATGGATTGACAAGTTTCTCAAAGCTATTGCAGATGCAGAAAGAGAACTTGGTTACTAGAATTTAGTATGTATTATATTGTCTGGAGCAGCTTTTAAAAAGCTGTTCCAGATTTTTTTTAGGAAGGTTTATGGATACTAAAGAAAATGGGTTTATTAAATTAATTCGCACTGGTTCCGATTTTCTCAATAAAGTTGTAGAACAGCTTTGTTTAGTTTCGATGGCTGGTATGACTTTTGTTGTATTACTGGGTGTTGTTTTCAGATATATCCTGCAAATGCCTCTTAGCTGGACAGAGGAATTATCAAGATATCTTATGATATGGGCAGCATCTTTAGCTATCAGCCTTGGTATTAAAGGGAACGATCATGTTGGTTTGACTATTCTTGTAGATAGTGCGAAATCAAAGATTGCCAGAGTGCTGCTCGAAACTGCTATATTTTTTATAACACTGATATTTCTTGTTATTATGACCTATTATTCAATTCAGATGGTTGTTGAGGCAAAATGGCAGATTTCCCAGGGTTTGGGTATTTCTATGGTACTCCCTACTTTGGCAATACCAGTATCAATGATAATTGGACTGGTTCAGCTGGTTTCCAGATATATTCTCGATCTGGGAAAGGGTAAAAAAGCTGATTTCGAAAGAGAAATTATTGATATCTAATATTAGAGATTATGATGTCTATTGAATTGATCTGTTTTTGGCTTTTTTCGCCAGTCTATGGTCAATATATTAGAGAAGAAGTATTATTAAAGTAGAAAATGAGACACAGCGCAAAAAGCTGTATTAGGATGATTCTATGTTTATATCGTTGATAGTTATTTTTGCAGGAGCACTTGTTCTTGGTGTTCCTATAGGATTTACCATTGGAATTACAGGTCTTCTTGGACTGTACCTAATGGGGAATGATATTGCCATGTTTACAATGGCACCACTTCAGTTTTTTTCAGGACTGGATATGTTTACCCTTATGGCTATGCCGTTTTTTATACTAGCCGGGGAGATAATGAATAAGACTGGTATAACAACACGGCTTGTTAAGTTTTCAAATATTCTTGTGGGTCACTGGAGAGGGGGGCTTGCACATGCAAATATAATAGCAAGTATCTTTTTTGCAGGAATGACTGGTGCAGCTGTTTCAGATACTGCTGCTATAGGTACCATGCTCATACCAGCAATGGAAGAAGATGGATATGATCTTGATTTTTCCGCTTCTGTTACAGCAGCTTCATCTATAATTGGACCCACTATTCCACCATCCAATATGATGGTAATATATGGTTCTTTGATGAATGTTTCTATTGCGGGACTATTTGCTGCCGGTTTTCTTCCAGGGTTGGTTCTTGGTGGTTTACTAATGGTTCTTTCTGCTATTATCTCTATTAAAAGAGGATATCCAAGAAGTGCTAAAACTACTTTTATGGAAAAACTTATTGGTCTTAAAGATGCCATAATACCATTATTAATGCCGATAATTATTCTTGGTGGTATATTATCTGGTATATTTACTCCAACAGAAGCAGCAGCTGTTGCTGTTGCCTATGCCCTGATAATAGGATTTTTTGTTCTTAAAAGTCTGAAACTTGTAGATCTTCCTCCCATGTTTATAAATACAGCAAAGATAACAGGTGTTGTATTTCTTATTATTGGAACTGCTTCTATTGTAAGTTGGGTTCTTGCTATAAATCAGGTACCTCAGATGATTGCCGACTTTCTTCTTTCTACTACCGGAGATCCCAAAATTGTTCTCCTTTTAATTATTATTTTAATGCTGATAGTGGGAATGTTTATGGATATTGCTGCAGCTCTTATAATTTTAGGGCCTATATTGCACCCTATAGCAGTTTCCATGGGTATGAGTCCTATTCATTTTGGTATTGTTATGGTTCTGTCTCTTAATATTGCACTAATGACACCTCCTGTTGGAGCCTGTCTATTTGTAGTATGCAGTATAACAAAGCTTAAACTTGGAGAAATAAGCCGGGCAATTATACCATTCATTGCAGTAGAAATTGTTGCGCTTTTTATTATTGCATATGTACCAGTTATTTCTACATTTATCCCAGGCCTTTTAGGTTATTATTAATTAGTACACTTAGTTAGAATCTCATAGGAAAAACCGCAGACTAATAATCTGCGGTTTTTTGTTGACCAATACATGTAAAATTAGTATATTGTATATGTAAGACATAAAAATTACAAATAAAGTGTAATAAAAATATAAATGTCACAATAAGAAGGGGTGAAATGGCAACAATAATTATTTGTTCATTAATGATAGCTGCAATAATTGGTACTTACCTTTGGTGTCTTCATAGTGAAGATCCTAACTGTGTATCATTTTTCAAGAAAGCAAAAAATCATTAACATTTCTCTAAGCAGTACCTCTCGATACAATTGCTTTGTATTTTTGCAGGAAAGCTATTTTTAAAAAAAATCGCAATCACTCGATGAACGGTAGTAATGCAAACTATCGGTTGTCGAGTGTTTTTGCTTGCAAAAATGTATCGATACAACCATCTTAGAGCCCTAAAGCATCATACATAATTTGTATGGGATCTATAATTTTTGTTTCAGTAAAATTAGAAATTTGCATTCTGCATGCACCGCAATCGGAAATAATTATATCAGGTGAATGTTCTTGGAGAGAGTCAACGGCTATACGTCCAAGGGTATCAGTGGAATTTTTATTCTTTTCTTTGAACCCGTAGCTACCTGAAAACCCACAACAGTTAATATCCTGTATGTATACTTTGAGATCTGGAATCTCATTAAATATTTTAACTGCAGGATAGGGTACACCTCGTCCTCTTAAATGGCAGGGTATATGATAAGAAATTCTTTTTTTTAAAGATTTAAAATCGAAATTGATATGACCTTCATCCTTTAGTAGAAGCAGATATTCATAGAGGTTCCATGTGTTTTTTGATATAAGCTCACCTTCTTTTGTATCCAGAATTTCCGGATAGTCATAAATTAGTGTATGTCCACAGGATGTACAGGAGTAGAGTATATCCCAGCCTTCATTTATAAATTTTGCAAATTCTGTACTGTTTTTTCTTGCAAAACCTTTAGCTTTTACCAGATCTCCATTTCCCAGAGCCGGCAGGCCGCAGCAAACCTGGTCGGGTACAGCTACTTGTATTCCAAAATGTTCCAATATGGAAATAATCATTCTTCCTTCATCAGGTGCATTGGAATTAAGATAGCATCCATGAAAAAAAGCCGCTTTTCTTACTTTAGGCCTGTTGATCATAATTCGATCAACAGGTACTGGTCCCTCNGAAAAATCCTTAGTTTGCTTTATTCCGGAACCAGAATCTTCTTCCCATTCTGTAATAAGACTTTTATTNGGAAAAGGTATTCTTACTGATCTTTTTCTGAATCTTTGGAGAGTCTTGAATCTGAATTCTGGAAAGGGGATATCACTTCGTAACCCNATAAGTTTAAACAACTTTCTTATTAAACCCAGAGAAGTAATAAAATTTGTTACTACAGAGAATAAAGATCCAAGCCTTGCAATATAATGAAAATTTGAAAATAGTAATTGAGGCAGAGTTTTTCTATGCTTATTTACATATCTAATCTGTGCATTTAGTATTAGTTTGGATGGATCTACGCCATAAGGGCAGGCAAAATCACAACGTTTACATTGTGTACAGTGGGAAATCCATTTATCAACAGTTTCAATGCCATCCAGTCGGAACCTTTCTGCATCCGGGCCTGCCTGTTTTGGTCCTGGGTATTCAGGATTAACTTTAAATACCGGACAGTTTTCTACACATATAGTACATCGAATACAATTTTCAAAACTTGCTTTCATTTTAGGGTACCTCCCAGGAATTTAAGTGCATTTTTTGCTGCTGCAATACCTGTAGAGATTGCCATGCCGTGACCACATTGATATTTCATGGTTTCTGAAAAGGCAAGAATGCTTCCTGCAATAAAAAGATTATCATATCCGGATTCCAAAGCCTTAAAATTATTATCAATTAAAATACCTGCTTTTTCTATAGGGTGACCCAATTTAAAGAAATTCTGATTAAATAATTCTTCATTTTTGGGGGAGAATACCGGAAGATTAAATACCGTTTCTTTAAAAATATTTTTATCCAGGAACAGCCCTCCACTTACAAAAGAGCCAGTAGCCAGTATAAATGCATCTGCTCCTACATGGTCAGGTCTTCCTGGTTTTTTTATGGTAATATTTATAATTCGATCATTATCCTTTTTAAAGTCTATTATTTCTGATGATCCATAAAAACTTACACCTTTTTTCTCTGCTATACTTTTTAGGTTTCTATACAATCTTAATCCCGGTATAGATGGAGGCAGAGTTGGTATTTCAAAGAAAAATTTACCTGTTTCTTTTTCAAGTTTTTTTATTATTTTGAAAGTTTTTGTTATTCCTAAAACAGCTGGTATTCCAATTTTACCTTGTTTAATATTTTGTAAATTTATCCAGGTTATAAAAGAGGAGAGAAACTCTGTATTATCCATTTTTGCAGCAATACCCATAGTTGTATAGGTTCCTGCATCAAAAATTGAAATATCTGTATCTGGAAATTCTCCGGTTACATAGCTTGGGAAAAAATCTTTTATGTCTTTAAAAGAAATTATATGGAATGTTTCATCTTTTTTAATATCTGCATATTCCATTGAAAATGGTACCAGAGATGTTACCCGCGTTCTACCTAAGGGTGTAAGTATTCTTCTGTTTTTCCTAATATCTCCTGTATAATAACATCCCTGTTTTTCCATAAGATCTCTAAAATATTGTATGGAATTATATATTTCTGTATTACCTACCTTCTTATAAGGGTGTTCCTGTGGAAATTTGTCTATGGAATCCAGGGTTAGTTCATCATTTCCAGCAATATCTATGCACCCACTTGATAGACTGCAAATTGGATCTCCTTTAGAAATTACCGCTGTTTTTATCCCTTGTTCTGCTAGATAAATTGAGGCCATTAGGCCGGACATTCCGGAACCAATAATTGCAATATCATATTTCATGCTCAGCCATCCCCAGCAAACTTAAATAGATTCCCTCTACAAGCTGCTCTTCTCTTAGTTGATCTCCCCAAAGTAATGGCCTGCTCCCTTTATACCTTCTTTGCAGGAATCTCTTTAAAGTATCCAAAGATTCTTCAGATGTAACTTTGTCCATTTCCTGCAGCATACCCAGAGCTCTGTATGTACAAAATCCTCCCTGACAAGGACCCATTCCCAATCTTGTTCTATGTTGTATATCACCGATGTGTTTTGTATTTGTATCTTCTATTACCTTTTTTACTTTGGATCTGGAAACAAGTTCACATTCACACATTATATTTTCCAGTTTACCCAGTCTTTTTGAAACGGGATAACCTGAAAGGTCTTCCTGTCCTTCCAGAGGAATATCTGCAGTTGTACATTTTTCGTTGATATTAAAATGCTCCATTATTCTGTCTGTCATTTTTTCGGCCATCAATCTGTAAGTGGTCAGTTTCCCCCCCAGAATGGAGAACATTCCGTTTTTATGATCAATAATCTGAAACCCCCGGGAAATAGATCTGTCACCAGTAGAAGTTTCAGCAGCTTTTAGAAGGGGTCGTACTCCGGTATATGAACGTATAAGCCTGATATTATTAAAATCCGGCAGCATCATTGCAGCCTCTGATCTGATTAAATCAATCTCATCTGGATCTGTTGTAAGATTATCCGGGTTATTGACATGTATTGATGTAGTTCCAGCCAGACTTACGGTTTCACTTGGGACAATGATGTCACCATTGGATGAGGGTCTCAGTCGATTGATTACCAAATTTGAGAGCCGGTGATTTGCAATAATCAGGCTACCCTTTGATAAACTCATAGGAACATCACTTCCTGCCATTTTTGCAATTTGAGACCCCCAGGCTCCAGAAGCATTTACAATTACTTTTCCTGTTATTTCAACTATTTCAGAGCTGAACTTATCCAGAACTTTAACACCCGGTACACTGACCTCTGGTTTTAGTAATTTCAATAACTTTATGATGAGTAAATATCCTGCCTCCGCGTTTTTTTGAGGAGACAACATTCAGCATGCACAAACGAAAGGGGTCAATTGAAGCATCCGGAACTTTCACAGCTTCCAGCAGTGCAGGATTTAAGTTAGGAACAAGTTTAAAAGCTTCTGAAGCATTTAGCAGCTCTGTACTTATACCTGTTTCTCTACAGCTGTCAAGGAATTGGTCTCTGTATTCAATTGTGTCGCCAGGTAATCGTACAAATAATCCTTCTGTTGGTTCTACACATTTTTTACCAATTCTTCTAAGAATCATATTTTCTGAAATACATTCTCTTGCAGCTTCCTGATCCTTTACAGTATACCGGCCACCGCTATGCAAGAGGCCATGACATGCGCCTGTTGCACCAGCCGCAAAATCCTTTTTTTCTATAAGAAGTGGTCAATTCCTCGTAATGCCATATCTCTGGCAATACCAGTTCCAGTAGCACCACCGCCAATAATGATCACATCTGTTTTTATCATTACAAATCCTATTTTATTGTATCAGGTTTGATAATAAAATAGTTTATAAAAAATACAATCATAAAAATACAAAAAAAATCATAAAAGGACAAATAATTATATAAATCATTATTTTAACGGGTGCTTCATAAGTGCTCCTGCAATCCTCAGTGCGAAAAATTTAATTGTTTATTTATGAATCAGATAGAAGAAGACAGACCCATGATTGTCTGATTGTTTATGGAGGTATTTATTAAATTGGTAAAGTAGAATAAGTGCAATATCTCAATATTTTTTTCTGCTTTATATGGTTTTGCCATAGGAGCTCAGGTCGTTTCAGGTAAAAATCTGCAGGAGAGCTGATTAGTAT
>JGI24023J19991_10000664_pt1 | contig 26801 bp, 24 predicted proteins | sample Cruoilmetagenom1_FD_19991 | JGI IMG/M metagenome (IMG submission 19991) | reverse complement strand
ATCAAGATTATTCATGTTAAATTACTGAATATTCTCTATTTATAGTATGTTTGCAATTAAACCTAAACTTTGAAAGTAGCAGTAGTTATATTAAATTGGAATGGCAAACAACTTTTAGAGCAGTTTTTACCTTCTGTAGTAAAATACAGTAGTAAAGAGGCTGAAATCTATGTAGCTGACAATAATTCTACTGACGCTTCTATAGAGTTTATCAAAGCTAATTACCCTCAGGTTACTATCGTTCAGAATAGCGAAAATGGTGGTTATGCAAAAGGCTATAACGATGCATTTCAACATATAGATGCTGATATTTATGCGTTGGTAAATTCTGATATTGAAGTGACCGAAAACTGGCTGACGCCTATTATTGCTGAATTTAAAACTTCTAAGGATACTGCCATCATTCAACCTAAAATTTTAGATTTTAAAGACAAGGCTAAGTTTGAATATGCTGGTGCTGGTGGCGGATTTATAGATCGCTTTGGTTATCCGTTTTGTAGAGGACGTGTTTTTTCAACTTTAGAAACCGATAATCAGCAATATGATGATACCACTGAAATTTTTTGGGCTTCAGGTGCTTGTTTTTTTATCCGTTCTGAAATTTATCATCAATTACAAGGTTTTGATGAGGATTATTTTGCACATCAAGAAGAAATTGATTTATGTTGGCGTACCAAAAATCTAGGCGTAAACATAAAATATGTGGGAGCATCTACGGTTTACCATGTTGGCGGAGCTACATTAGATGAAACAAATCCGAAAAAAACCTATTTAAACTTTAGGAACAGTCTATTTTCTTTACTAAAGAATTTACCAACTAGTTCTTTATTTCCTATAGTATTTTTACGTTTATTTTTAGACGGTATAGCAGGAATTAAATTTATGTTAGCATTAAAACCTCTGCATACATGGGCAATCATCAAAGCTCATTTTGGGTTTTATTGGTATTTACCGTTAATGCTTAAAAAACGTAAGGAAACTACTCATAAAAAAACAACGTATTATCACTGTAAAAGTATTGTTTTGCAGTATTTTGTTTTGAAAAGAAAGGTGTTTAGTGAGGTAGAGTAAGCTGCTATTTTAAATTGAGCCCCTAAATTAAGTAATTATAATTCTAAAAAATTCTTTAACAGTTGCTCACCTGCTGTACTACTCTTTTCAGGGTGAAATTGTACGCCATAAAAATTAGCTTTCTGTAAAGCGGATGAATAGTCTAATCCGTAGTATGTTGTTGCTATAGTTTCTTTGCATAATGGGGCGTAATAGCTATGCACTGCATACATATATTCTTTTTCTTGAATTCCGTTAAACAGATTTGTTTTAAGCTGCTGTAATTGATTCCAACCTATTTGTGGCACTTTAACTGTATTGTTAAATCTTACAACATCAACGTCAAAAATTTCCAATCCTTTTGTGTTGCCTTCTTCAGAGGAATTGCACATCAATTGCATACCCAAACAAATACCCAGCACTGGTTGTTTTAATTTAGGAATCAAAGTGTCTAATCCGCTTTCTCTTAGCTTTTTCATTGCAGATCCTGCCTCACCAACACCTGGAAAAATAACCTTATCTGCTGCTGAAATTTCAGCAGCATCATTACTTAACACTGCGGTATAACCCAGCCGCTGCATGGCAAACTGAATGCTTTTGATGTTACCTGCTCCGTAGTCAATGATGGTAATTCCCCCTCCAGCTCCCCCTAAGGGGGAGGGATTGTTCTTATTTATATTCATGTTTACATTTTCATTTCTAAACTACTTTAACTCCTCCCCTTTGGGGAGGCTGGGAGGGGAATTTATAACATCCCCTTTGTTGATGGTAATATCATTTTTTCTACATCACGTTTAACAGCAACTTTTATCGCCTTAGCGAAAGCTTTAAAAATAGCTTCAATTTTATGATGCTCATTAGTACCTTCGACTTTAATATTTAAATTGGCTTTAGCTCCATCAGTAAACGATTTAAAGAAATGAAAAAACATTTCTGTTGGCATTTCGCCAATCATTTCTCGTTTAAAATCAGCTTCCCAAACCAACCAATTTCTACCACCAAAATCAATAGCTACTTGAGCTAGGCAATCGTCCATAGGTAAACAGAATCCGTAACGTTCAATACCCAATTTATTACTTAAAGCAGCGTGAAAAACTTCGCCCAAGGCAATTGCAGTATCTTCAATGGTGTGGTGTTCATCTACTTCTAAATCACCTTTAACGGTTATCTCTATATCCATTTGACCATGACGCGAAATTTGATCTAACATATGATCAAAAAAAGAAATTCCCGTATCAATCTTGCTTTTTCCTGTTCCGTCAAGGTTTAGCTTGATGAAAATATCTGTTTCATTGGTCTTTCTTTTAATGGATGCTGTTCTGTTTTCTAACTTTAAAAACTCATAAATCTGTTGCCAATCATTAGTTTCTAAGGCTATAAAATTAGCTATCTCTTCATGTTTAATAGTAATTTCATCAGTACCAAGATTGGTATTGTCATTAATAAAAATCCCTTTTGCACCTAAGTTTTTTGCCAATTCAATATCAGTGAGTCTATCACCTATTACAAAGGAGTTTTTTAAATCATATTTTTCTGAAAAATACTCGGTTACCAAACCTGTATTGGGTTTTCGGGTAGGTGCATTGGCTGCAGCAAAGGTTTTATCAATGACTACCTTATCAAAAACAACGCCTTCATTCTCAAAGGTTTTGATAATAAAGTTGTGTACTGGCCAAAAGCTATCTTCAGGAAAATCAGCAGTTCCCAGTCCGTCTTGATTGGTAATCATCACCAATTCAAAATCTAATTCTTTAGCTATTTTGGGTAAATAAGCTAATGCTTTTGGGTAAAAGTCTAGTTTTTCAAATGCATCAATTTGTTCGTCTGCAGTTTCTTTGATAATGGTGCCATCTCGGTCTATAAATAGTACTTTTTTCATATGTTTACGTTATTCCGTCCCGTCCCGAGTAATTCGGGATTGGGAGTTTCAGGATCTTTTTAATTAATTCTTTATACTATGGTAAAACACCTCTAATTAGCTACGCTAGGTATCTACGATGAAAAAATATTTTCATCTTGATAATCCTAAAGGGGACATTCTTACCTTTTTATACTTCGCTTATCATTAGAGGTCAACACTCCTAATTAGCTTTACTAGGTATCTTCAATTAAAATATCTTTTATTTTAATAATTCATTTTTCAATTTATCATTACTATATTCTATTTACAAGTTCTCGATACACCACGTAAAAAACGTGGGACTCGAACTGACGTATAAAATTTAACACTCACTATCCTTAAATTCAATTTCTTTTAATGCAATTATCAACTTCTCATTATCCTTTTTTGTTCCCACAGTAATTCGCAAACAATTTTCTAATAGCTTCTGTGTAGTTCTATTTCTTAATACGATTCCTTTTTCTAGTAATTGCTGATATTTTTTATTGGCATCATCTACTTTTACCAATATAAAATTTGTATCAGATGGATATATTTTTTCAATAAAATTTACTTTAAGTAATTCTTTAAGTAACTTATCCTTTTCATCTAATATTACATCTATTTCATTTACAATTTCACTTATTTTTAACACCCTTTCTAATGCTCTCTGCTGAGTCAATTCATTAATATTATAAGGTAACTTTATTTTATTAAGTACAGCAATAATTTCTTTAGATGCATAGCAAGAACCTAATCGAATACCTGCCAATCCATACGCTTTTGAAAGTGTTTGTGTAACAATTAAGTTTGGAAAATCTTCTAATCTAGAAAGCCAGCTTTCTTTAGATGAAAAATCAATATATGCTTCGTCAATTACTACTAATCCTTTAAATGAATTAAGTAATATTTCAATTTTTTGAGCAGCTATAGTGTTCCCTGTTGGATTATTTGGAGAGCAAATAAACAGCAACTTTGAGTTTGTATCAATTTTTTCTAAAATTACTTCAACATTGGGTTGAAAATCTAAATCTAAGGTAACTTTTCTATTTTCTATCGCATTTGTATTAGCCAGCACGTCATAAATACCAAATGTTGGCGGTAATGTGATTACATTATCTTTATTGGGTTCACAAAAAACTCTAAATATCAAATCTAAAACTTCATCACTGCCATTACCTAGAAGTATATTTTCTATTTGTACCCCTTTCTGTTTTGCCAACACACCTTTTAAGGTAAGCTGTTGCGGATCAGGATAACGATTCAAACCCGTTTCAAAAGGATTTTCATTGGCATCTAAAAAAGTCATCTCTGTTGAAACCTTTGAAAATTCAGAACGTGCCGAAGCATAAGGTTTCATTTGTTGGATGTTTTCTCTAATGAGAGTATTTATGTTAAATTTTGTATTCATTATATTCTACGTCACCCTGAACTTGTTTCAGGGTCTTTATAAATTAGTGTTTGTTTATTTGGGGATATTTACACCCCTAACTAGCTTCGCAATATATCTTCAATTAAAATACATTTTAATTTTGATAATCCTCTAGGGGACAATACTTTAATTGACAATTCATTTTTATATTCATATTCATTCTTATATTGAGATTCTTCACTTCGTTCTGAATGACATGCTGCTGTCATTCAGAGGAGCGATGCAAGAGTGACGAAGAATCTCTGATTTGCGAGTGTTCTTGAGATTCTTCACTACGTTACTCTTCGCTCTGAATGACAAGGTTATTCATGAGATTCTATGGTCATTCTTCCCTTAGAATAACAAAATCACTTCAAACTATTCAATCGTAAGGTCATTGCATTTTTATGAGCTTGTAAGCCTTCAGCTTCAGCCATAAACTCTACGGCTTTACCTATATTTTGAATTCCTTTTTTTGTTATTTTTTGAAAGGTCATATTTTTTAGAAAACTATCTAAATTTACACCACTATATTGTTTTGCATAGCCATTCGTTGGTAACGTATGATTTGTACCCGAGGCATAATCTCCCGCACTCTCTGGAGTGTAGTTCCCTATAAAAATTGACCCAGCATTTTGTATTCCATCCACATAGAAATCTTCATTTTCCGTACAAATTATAAAATGTTCTGGAGCATATTCATTAATCAATGTTAAAGCAATTTCATGATTTTCTACAAAAATTAATTTTGAATTTTCAATGGCTTTTTCGGCAATAGCTTTGCGCGGTAGCTTATCAAGCTGTTTTCGCACTTCTTTTTCAACCTTATCAATTAGTTGCTTTGATGTACTCACTAATAGCACCTGACTATCCACTCCATGTTCTGCTTGACTTAACAAATCTGAGGCTACAAAACTTGCATTTGCTGTATCATCAGCAATTACTAATAATTCTGATGGTCCTGCTGGCATATCAATCGCTACGCCATATTTGGTAGATAGTTGCTTTGCTACAGTAACAAATTGATTGCCTGGCCCAAAAATTTTATAGACTTTCGGTATCGTTTCCGTACCAAACGTTAATCCAGCAATGGCTTGTATCCCTCCTACTTTTAGTATTTTAGTAACTCCACATAATTTTGCAGCATATACTATTGCAGGATGAATATTACCTTCTTTATTAGGCGGAGAACATAAAACAATCTCAGTACAACCAGCCAGTTTTGCAGGTATTGCCAACATCAACACCGTAGAAAATAACGGAGCCGTACCACCTGGAATATAAATACCCACCTTTTGAATAGGTCTTTTTTCTTGCCAACAATACACACCATCTACAGTTTCAACTTCAATTTTAGTTGTTCGTTGTGCACTGTGGAATTTTTCAATATTCTTTTTTGCCAATTGAATAGCTTGTTTTAAATCTTCAGAAATAGCGTTTACTTTTTCTTCCAAGTCAGTATTAGAAACTAACATATCTTCTAAATCAACATCATCAAATACATTGGTGTATTTTCTAATTGCAGCATCGCCTTCTCGTTTTACGGCATTGAAAATTTCAGTAACTGTAGTTTCTATATCTACTACAGTTGCTGTTGGTCTTTTTAAGATAGTAGACCATTCTTCTTGTCTTGGATTGTATATTTTGTTCATCCCTCTCTGCCTTTGGCATCTCTCCCTAAGGGAGAGAGTTGTTTATTATTTTTTAATTTGAATCATTATATTAAAACTCCCACAATTTAACTCCTCCCCTTTGGAGAGGCGGAAGGGGATCTTTACAACACCATTTTCTCAATCGGACATACCAATATACCTTCTGCACCTAATTTTTTAAGTTCATCAATCATGTCCCAAAATTTATCCTTATCAATTACTGTATGAATTGAACTCCAGCCTTCTTCCGCTAAGGGTAGAATAGTTGGACTTCGCATCCCAGGCAATAATTCAATAAAAGCTTTAACCTTAGCATTAGGAGCGTTAAAAAGCACATATTTAGAGCCTCTGGCTCGTAATACGGACTTTATTCTGAATTGTAATTTATTTAGCAATTCTTCTTTTGTATTTGATAAATTAGGCGTAACCGCCAAAACTGCTTCACTCTTAAAAAGCACTTCTGCTTCTTTTAAATTATTTTTAAATAAAGTACTTCCACTGGATACAATATCGCAAATAGCATCTGCCAAACCTATATTTGGTGCGATCTCAACCGAACCATTAATAATATGCAATTCTGCTTGAATATTATTTTTATCTAAAAATATTTGCACTGTATTTGGATAGGAAGTTGCAATACGCTTTCCTTGTAAATCTTGAAAAGAATTATAATTGAAATTATTAGGTGCGGCTATAGAAACTTTACATTTAGAAAAGTCTAATTTCTCTATAATTTGAAGTCCGTCTCCTTTTTCAAACAAAACATTTTCACCAATAATGGCTATATCAACTACGCCATCTTTCAAATATTGTGGAATATCTCCATTACGTAAATACAATACTTCTAACGGGAAATTTCGTGCCTCAGCTTTTAATTGATCTTTACCATTATCTATAGAAATACCACAGTCTTTTAATAATTGTAGGGAGTCTTGATTCAATCTTCCTGATTTCTGAATGGCAATTTTTAATTTACTCATTTTTTTAATTGTTTTAGAGAAAATCTTTTAGTTTTTTTAAAATAAAAAACCGCTTGATTTACTCAAGCGGTTTATAAATATATGTTGTTTTTATTCAATACATTTTCTACTCGCTTAAGTGCAATGGTAAAAATGACGATGATGATTTTGAATAAAGTTCATTAGTATTTCTTTTATGCTACAAATATTTCAAATAATTTTTTAATTATCCTAATAAAATTTATAATTATTTGGTTTTATTTAATTTATCTTCAAAACTATTTTTACGTAAAGGTACATTTGTTAAAAAAGATTCACTCTGTATTTCTCCTTTCGCAAGAATGACAAGTCAAATTTTTTAATCTTTTAACTTATTCATTTCTATATGTTGACTTTTAGCATGTTTGTATCCGTATTTCCACCACTTGGCCATTAGTTTTTTATTAAAAATCAATGAATTAGTTGTCAATACTGTTGGCGTATAGTATAAATTCAGTTTTACATTACTATGCTTTGCTTGCAGTTTACCTATAGTCACGTTATGTCTCTCTACATGATCTAACATAAAAGCAAAGACATTACCCAATAAAGCAAAAGGGTTTTTAGATGGTAACCTATTAAATTGTGTTACTTCGGTTTCTAAAATAATGGCATCAACTTCGGTAGCACCTCTTAGAATAGCTTCACGAATAGGCACTAAACAACCAAAACCTCCATCAGCATATTCATAGCCATTTTTTCTCAATAAACTCATAAATGGTACATAATTACACGAACCCCAAATCCAATCTACAAAATCTGAATAGCTATACTCATTAATCGATTTATACTCTACTTGATTAGTGGTTAAATTTGAGACTGTTACAACAATCTCTTTATCTGAATTCCGAATTTGATTGTAATACTCTTCTTTGATATTTCGCTTTATAAACCTTCTTAGGTTTTTACTTTCTCCGAAGGTTTTTCTTCCATTTATAAAATTCCATAGCGTATTTAAATGATTTACACTCACTACCTTTTCGCCATGTACCGTTTTAACCACAAAAGGATTATTACTAAATATGGTGCGTTGATTTACAGTGGTATAAAGTTTTTCTAATTCTTCTAATTTACCTAATGCCAAGTGGGTTATCAATAAGCTTCCTGTAGAAGTACCAATAAACAAATCATAATCCTTCTTTTTTTCATCAATCAGATATTGTGCAACGCCTCCAGCAAATGCACCTTTACTACCACCGCCAGAAATTACTAATGCTCTCATAAATTATTCAATAAAATCCTCTTGTTTTAATTATATATTTTACTTTTGATAAAACTAATACATTCATTTAAAATGAACCTTAAATTTCTTACATTTTTATTTATTCTTTCTCTAACACTTATTTCTTGTCAACTAAAGCCTGAAGCAGGAAACAACAATGAAGTAAGAGAATTTACTACAGTGAAAATTGAAGAAATAAGTATTGAAAATTCTAGTATTAGAGCCATTGAAGCTGTTAAAGATTCTAGTTTGTTTTATGCAACTTCTGATGGTTACCTTGGCTTAATACTACCTTCACTAAATAATACCAAGGACAAAAAAGTATTTTATGATACTATTGTTCCTCATTTTAGAGCTATTGCTTCAACTTCAAAAAACATTTTTATGTTAAGTATAGGTAACCCTGCTTTACTGTATAGGTATGATGAAGGAAATTTAGAGATTGTGTATACGGAAAAGCATGACAAGGTATTTTATGATGCTATGGCTTTTTTTGATGAGCAAAACGGAATTGCAATGGGCGACCCAACTGACGATTGTTTGTCAGTAATTATCACAAAAGATGGAGGCTCTACCTGGCATAAATTACCCTGTGATAATTTACCAAAAATAAAAGAAGGAGAAGCCGCTTTTGCTGCAAGCAACAGTAATATTGCCATATATGATAAAAATGTATGGTTAGTTACTGGCGGAAAACATGCTAGAATTTTTTACAGTCCTGATATGGGAGAAACATGGTCTGTATTTAATACTCCTATTGTACAAGGTGATGAAATGACAGGAATTTATAGTGTTGATTTTTTTGATTCAAAGAATGGAATTATATTTGGCGGAAATTGGAATGATAAAGCAGCTAATAAAAGCAATAAAGCCATAACAAATGATGGTGGTAAAACTTGGAAGTTAGTTGCTGACGGGAAAGAACCAGGTTATAAAAGTTGCGTACAATATGTGCCAAATACCAACGGAAAAGAATTATTTGCCGTTGGCACAACAGGAATTTCATTTTCTAACGATAGAGGAAGTTCTTGGAGAAAAGTAAGTGATTCTGCCTATTATACTATTCGCTTTGTAAATAAAAATTTTGCATGGCTGGCAGGCGATCAAAAAATTGGAAAAATGATATTGAAAGGCAATTGACAAGTTCATTAATATAGTTACAGTTCTTGATACAATGCTCTTAAAGTCGCATCACTCGAACTGACATTCAACATCATATTGTAACTTCGAGTTTTTTTTCGAAGTTTAATAAATAAAAAATATAAAGATGCTTTTATTATTTAGAAGTTTTCTCGAACTAACATTTATAATTATAATTAATAAAATAATCCTTAGTGAAAAATCTCATCATCTTACTTATTGCTATTACTAGTATAAGCTGTCAAAGCAATATACTAGACAAAGAATTCAATTGTGAAAAATCAACTAATTTATCAGAACTTAAAGAGCATAAAGACTTCTTGAAAAATTTCAAGATAAATGTCCCAAATAGCTGGAAAACAAACTTGTATTATGATGATTATTCTTCTGAAATACAGTCTGCTGACACCACAAAACAATTGACAAAATCCTATCTACTTAACATTTCATGGAATCAAGGAGAATTAAACTTAGATGACACATTTGCTAATAGCATCAATGATTCATTAAGGATAAATGAGCACTTAAAAGTTGTCAAAAGTGGTTTTGGTAATTTTAAAAGTAAATCGAGTTATTATAACTTATCGGCTGGTCAACATTCTGGTTATCCATATCAATATTTACAAGTTTTTATCAAGACCGATGTTGATGAATACATTAGATTATCATCAAAAATTTATGGAAAAGACAATGCAGATGAACGTCTATGCGAGTCGATAGAAGTGTTTAATAGTATCCAATTTTTAGAGTAATATATAAGTAGAAAGTATGCAACACATTATAGATAGATTTATCAAATACGTTACGATAGATACCCAATCAGATCCTGAAAATCCTGATTTTCCAAGTACAGAGAAGCAATGGAATTTAGCTAAAGTTTTAGTTAAAGACTTAGAGTCTATTGGGATGAAAAACATCACTTTAGATGATAATTGTTATATCATGGCTACTTTGCCAAGTACTATAAATTATCAAGTGCCAACTATTGGTTTTATTTCTCATATAGATACAAGCCCAGATTATACAGGAACCAATGTCAAGCCTCAAATTCATGAAAATTACGATGGAAAAGATATTGTTTTAAATGAAGCTGAAAATATTGTATTATCACCTGATTATTTTGAAGACTTGTTATTATATAAAGGACAAACACTAATCACGACAGACGGTACCACGCTATTAGGTGCTGACGATAAAGCAGGAATTACAGAAATTATCACTGCAATGGAGTATTTAATACAGCATCCTGAAATTAAGCACGGTGAAATTAAAGTTGCTTTCACTCCCGATGAAGAAGTCGGCAAAGGAGCTCATTTATTTGATGTTGAAAAATTTGGTGCTGAGTGGGCTTACACTATGGATGGTAGCCAAATAGGCGAATTAGAATATGAGAATTTTAATGCAGCTGGTGCTAAAGTTACGATTAATGGAAAAATAGTTCATCCTGGGTATGCCAAAGGAAAAATGATCAATTCAATGCTAATTGCCAATGAATTTATTGCTGCTTTACCCAACAATGAAATTCCTCAAAAAACTGAAGGTTATGAAGGTTTTTATCATTTGCACACTCTAAAAGGTGAAGTTGAAAAAACCGAATTACAATATATTATTAGAGATCATGACATGCAAATCTTTGAACAACGTAAAATTGATTTTCAAAAGGTAGCAGATGCCATCAATGCTAAGCTAGGACAAGACTTGATTGTTGTAGAAATCAAAGATCAATATTTTAATATGCGTGAAAAGGTCGAGCCTGTTATGCATATTGTTGATATTGCTGAAGAAGCTATGAAAGATGTCGGAATTACACCATTGATAAAAGCTATTAGAGGTGGTACGGACGGTTCTCAGTTATCTTATAAAGGATTACCTTGTCCTAATATTTTTGCTGGCGGTCATAATTTTCACGGTCGTTATGAATATGTACCTGTTGAGTCTATGCAAAAAGCGGTTGAAGTTATTGTAAAGATAGCTGAAAAAACAGCATTAAAGTATACAAAATAACTCATATAACCCTTTTTACAAAACTCTGTCTCACGAAATTTCGGTACAAATAAATTTTACCATTAAAATGAGTAAAATTTGTATTGAAAATAAAGAATTTTCTTTTGATTAGTTCTCGATACAATTTTTCGTACCTCAAAATTACTCGAACAGTCAATTAATTATTATTTACAGTCAAAATACACAACGGGCTCATTATCAGCACCAATAACGATTCTAGTTTATAAAGAGTTATTAATAATTTTTAGTATCTTGTAGAAATCAACACAAAAAATAAAATATTATGACTACTTCTACAACTTTTACAAACGGCTTTAAATTAATTACTATTATTGCAATTATATGGAATGTTTTTGGCGTACTATCTTTCTTAATGCATGCTTTTATGACACCTGAGACTATTGCAACTTTACCTGAAAACCAACAAGAATTTATGAATAACACACCAACTTGGCGTACAGTATGTTTTGGTGTAGCCACTTTTGGCGGTTTATTTGCAAGTATATTATTAGTACTTAAAAATAAATTGGCAATTGCCTTATTCGCTATTTCTTTAATTGCAATTGTACTTGGTGATTACTACGATATTTTTATGGTAAAATATTATAATGATGCAGAAATTTCAGGTTTAGTTTTACCTATTATAATCGTAATTATTGGTGTGTTTTTATTTTGGTATTCTAAGAAAAAATTGGCTTAGAAGAAGTATTTATGATAATGAATTGTAATTTTCATCATCTAGCCATGTTTTTTTACAACAAATTTCTTCATTTTGTAATTATTTTCTAAAAAATTTTTGCAATAAAATTGTGTTACCTATTTTTACAGGCTCATAATAGAAAACCCATGGATAGAAATCTTTTATTATCATTAGTTAAAAAATACGAAAGTCCGCTATATGTATATGACGCCGACAAAATTGAATCGCAATATAATCGGATGATTAAAGCATTTTCTAGTGTAAAAAAGTTGAAGATTAATTATGCTGTAAAAGCATTGTCAAATGTAAATGTCTTACAACTATTTAATACGTTAAATGCTGGATTAGATACTGTTTCTGTTCAAGAAGTTCAATTAGGTTTAAAAGCTGGTTTTGATCCGAAAGATATAATTTTTACTCCAAATGGAGTTTCATTAGAAGAAATAGAACAAGCTATGAACTTAGGTGTTCAAATTAATATTGACAACCTTTCTATTTTAGAGCAATTCGGACAAAAACACCCTAAAGTTCCTGTTTGCATTCGTATGAATCCACATGTAATGGCAGGAGGAAACAGTAAAATTTCTGTAGGTCATATCGATTCAAAATTCGGAATCTCTATACATCAATTGCCGCATATACATCGTGTGGTTGAAAATACTGGAATGCTTATTACTGGTGTGCATATGCATACAGGTTCTGATATTTATGATGTAGATGCCTTTTTACGTGCAACAGAAATACTTTTTAATGCTGCGGCTACTTTTAAAAATTTAGAATCTATTGATTTTGGTAGCGGGTTTAAAGTTCCTTACAAAGAAGGTGACATTCAAACCGACATTGAAGAATTAGGTAAAAAACTCTCCAAACGCTTTAATGATTTCTGTAAAACTTTTGGTAGAGATTTGACCTTGATGTTTGAACCTGGAAAATTTTTAGTTAGTGAAGCAGGGCAGTTTTTAGTTAATGTAAATGTAGTTAAACAAACCACATCTACAGTGTTTGCTAGTATTGACAGTGGGTTAAATCATTTTATTCGTCCTATGTTTTATGATGCATATCATCAGATAGAGAATCTTTCAAACCCTAAAGGTAAAAAGCGTTTCTATACCGTTGTAGGATATATCTGTGAGACAGATACTTTTGGTGTTAATCGCCAAATTTCTGAAATTAAAGAAGATGACATTTTATCAATACACAATGCTGGTGCGTATTGTTTTTCAATGGCTTCTAATTATAATTCACGCTATAGGCCTGCTGAAGTACTCGTAAAAAATGGTAAAGGCTATTTAATTCGTCAAAGAGAAACTATTGAAGATTTATTGAGAGGTCAAGAGTTGGTGAAGGTTTAATTCTCAATCTACAGTTTTTAAAATTTTGATCACCAAGTCTTTAGTCAAAGGCTTTCCATTAGCTTTTTCTCGAATTTTATCAAAACTAAATCTAAAATCACAGCCTTCTTTATATGCACTGCAACCATAAGCTGTTTTTCCTTTGAGTATGATACCTTTATTGCACTTCGGACAAGCAATAGTTTCCTTTGAAGACCTACTAGGTTTTTGAAACCTAGTAGGTCTAGATTGCAAGATTAAATTAAAATTAGCATCAAAAATTAGTGAACCGTCCTTTTTACCATTTTCAGTAGTAAAGCCTTTTAAGTTTACCGTTGCTCCTTTTTGCAATAAACGAAGATATTGATTATCAGAAATCTTTTTCTCTTGAAAAACAAAAGGCAGTTTAAAACTACAATTATTCTTATACTCACTACAGCCATAAGCTGTTTTTCCTTTTAAAAGCTGTCCTTTTTTACATTGTGGGCATACGTGACCTGTCATGCCTTTCTTAGTCGCTTTTTGTGATGGTTTTGTTGTTGCTTTTGCTGTAGTATGCGATATTTTTGTAACTATTTTTTCACTTCTCACTTCATAGACCAATTGGTCAACCATACGTTTCATATCCTTAATAAAAGCTCCTGCATTATAAGTGCCGTGTTCTATCTCTTTTAACTTTTTTTCCCATTGCCCAGTTAACTCCGCTGATTTTAGTAATTTATTTTGAATGGTATCAATCAATTGTATACCAGTACTGGTCGGAATTAATAGCTTTTTTTTACGAACTACATATTTACGTTTGAACAAGGTTTCAATGATACTAGCACGTGTAGAGGGTCTACCAATACCATTTTCTTTCATCAATTCTCGCATTTCATCATCATCAACCTGTTTGCCTGCGGTCTCCATGGCTCTTAATAGGGTTGCTTCAGTAAAATTACGCGGTGGTTTGGTTTCTTTTTCTAAAAATGAAGGTTCATGTNTGCCTGACTCTCCTTTAGTGAAATTTGGCAAAATTTCTGACTCTGACTCTTNATCATCTGTAGAAACTCCTTCAAATACCACTCGCCAACCTTTTTTTAAGATTTCTTTACCTGAAGTTTTAAAAACAACTTTTGCAGCCTCACCTGTGACTGTAGTTCTAGAGATATCACAATCCTCATAAAAAACAGCAATAAATCGTTTACAAATCACATCATATATCAATTGCTGATTGTATTGCAATTTAGATTGGATGCCTGTGGGGATTATCGCATGATGATCTGTTACTTTTTTATCATTAAATACTCGAGAAGATTTCTTTATTTTTTTATCAAGTAAAACTTTAGTTAAATTGCTGTAATTTGTTAATTTACTGAGGATATCTTTTATTTTAGGGTACACATCGTTCGGTAAAAAAGTGGTGTCTACTCTTGGATACGTTATTACTTTTGATTCGTACAATTTTTGAACCATTTTTAAGGTTTCATCGGCTGTAAAGCCAAACTTTGTATTGCAATATACTTGTAAACCCGTCAAATCAAATAACTTCGGGGCATACTCCTTCCCTTTTTTCTTACTGACTGCTGTAATGGTAAAGTCACTTTCTTTAACTTTAACAGCTAAAAGCTCTCCATCTTCTTGCTTCAAAAAACGACCTTCTTCATAACTAAATAGTGTCTTCCTGTAAGTAGTTTGCAGTTCCCAATACGGTTGAGGCTTAAAATTTTCAATCTCCTTAAAACGATTGACCAACATTGCCAACGTAGGTGTTTGTACTCTACCTACTGACAATACCTGCTTGTATCCTCCATGTTTAACGGTGTATAAGCGAGTTGCATTCAATCCTAACAGCCAATCGCAAATGGCACGAGAAAAGCCTGCATAATACAAATTATCATAATCTACAGATGGTTTTAAATTCTTAAAGCCCTCTTTTATTGCTTCTGTGGTTAAAGAAGAAATCCATAAGCGTTGTATTTCTCCAGTATAATTTGCTTGATTGATAACCCAACGTTGAATCAATTCACCTTCTTGTCCNGCATCACCACAATTGATAACTGTATTGGCTTTGTCTAACAGGCTTTTAATGACATTAAATTGTTTCTGAATCCCTTGGTTTGAAGTGACTTTGGTTTCAAATTTCTCGGGCAACATGGGCAGGTTATTTAAATCCCAACTTTTCCAATGTGGTTTATAATCTTTAGGTTCTAATAAGGTACACAAATGACCGAAAGTATAGGTAACCGCATAACCATTTCCTTCAAAGTAGCCATCACGCTTAGTTTTGGCACCGAGTACTGTGGCAATTTCTCTCGCAACACTTGGCTTTTCAGCTATACAAACTTTCATTTATTTAATAAAGTAATTTAATTTTTCACTGAATATAGCTACTATCAACGGCATACTAAACATTAATCTAACTTAGGCAATACAAAGTCATTCAATACACTTTCTTGTTGCATCATTTTTTCAATCTCATCAGCTTTTCTTGGTGCTAAAGCCGATAAATTCACTGGTCCTTTATCTGTAACCAAAATATCATCTTCAATTCTTATTGCAATTCCCCACCATTTTTTATCACAATTGCTATTTTCAGGAATGTAAATTCCAGGTTCAACTGTAATGACCATATTGGCTTCAAATGCTCCGTATAACCCTGGATCATGGACATCTAAACCAATATGATGCGAAGATCCGTGAGGATAATAATTATGTTTTTCAGTTAGAGACTTAATAATGCCTAATTTTAACAAGCCTTTATTAATTATTTTTTGAGTGACTTGATGAGAAACTCTAAAATTATTACCAACTTTTAATTCAGCAATACCTGCATCTTGTGCTTCATATACAATATCATAAATAGCTTTCTGTTCTAATGAAAATTTGCCATTTGCAGGTATGGTTCTTGTAACGTCAGCCGTATAACCTCTATATTCAGCACCTAAATCCATTAAAACTAAATCGTTACCAACTTTAGTTTTATTATTTTCAACATAATGTAAAATACAACCATTATGGCCACCACCAACTATAGAAGGATAACCTTCATATTCAGCACCATATTTTTTATAGACAAATTCATGCACGCCTTGAATTTCAGCTTCAGACATGTTTGGATGCATGGCTTTCATTATTTCTATCTGACCCACTGCTGAAATTTCAATAGCTTTTTTTAATAATTTTAATTCTTGAGGTAATTTTATTTCACGCAGAGAACTCATTAGGCTTTCTAAAGCAGAAATATCAATATTTGTTTTTGGTTTTGCCGCTAATTTTAAACTTATTTTTTGCTTGAATTCTTTTCGTAATTCATCCGTTTGAGCATTTTTATAGCCATTTATTAATTCATCTTCTTTAAGCTCTGGGTAATAGTCTAGGTACATTCCTAAATTTTGTGCAACGTTTGCACTATTTTCAATTTCTGTAGCTTTAATCAATTGATATGCCCTATCTTTTTCAAGATTTGGCAGTAAACTTCTATCAAAAGAAGCCTTAGTTTTAAATTGTGAAACTAAATCAAACAAATCGGTATTTTTTGTTTTAGAATTACGATAGTCATCTTTAAAATCAAAAATTAATACCTTGTCAAACGTTTTAAAGTTGATTTCAATATTATCAAAATCACTTCCATTATAAACATTATCAAAACCTAAATTCTCTTTTGTGCCTTTCACACCTAAACGTTTGCCAGTCCACAATTCAGCTTCTTCATTCCGTTCTTGTACATAAATGGTTTCATTATAATTATTACCATTTACTTGTTGATATTCAGAAAAAATCAGCAATACTGCATGAGGTTCTCTGTAGCCTGTCAAATAATAAAAATTCGGATCTTGATGATATACATATTCTACATCATTAGCTCTGTTTCTAACTGGATTTGCAAAAAAAATAGCCACACTGTTTTTTGGCATCTTATTCCGCAAAGCCTCTCGCCTACTTTTATGAAAGTCTTTCGATAAAAAATCAGTGGGTGTTAATGCTTCCTGACCAAAACCAACTACGATAAAAAATAAACCAAAGAAGAGTATTGAAATTAGCTTTCTCATTTTAAATAGATTGATAGAACTTCAAAAATAGCCTTAAAATTTAATTATTTATAAATTTTAACAAGAAAATCTAAAAATTCAATAAAAATATAATTTTATGGAATTTATAAATTGTTTTTTAAAGAATATCTAGTACATTTGAATAGTGCAAACTAATACGAACATAATATTTTCTTCTTTACACTCAATTTCTATTGAGTCAGTTATGATTATTGGCACAACTACAATGACCCTTAGGGGTTAATTATGTACATATCACACACTTGGTCATCTCTATTATTTAATAGAAAACAATACAGCGTATCATTACAATTTACTTAAAATGAAAGTATTAAAATTCGGAGGAACTTCTGTCGGTTCTTCACAAAATATAAAAAAAATTATAGAAATTATTAGTTCTAATCAAAATGAATCTCAAATTGTCATCGTTTCTGCTTTTGCAAAAGTCACCAATTTATTAGTAGAAGCAGCTCAGTTAGCATCCATAAAAAAATCAACTTATACATCTGTAGTAGAAGACATTAAAAACATTCACTTCAATATAATTTCTGAATTATTTTCTGATAAAGAAAAAAATGAACTCAACGAACATGTAAGTCAAAAACTAGAAGAGCTAAATGAAGTTTTGCAAAGCATTTCATTAATAAGCGAGCTGTCTGCAAAAAGTACTGCTAATATTGTCAGTTATGGTGAATTACTGTCTTCATTTATCATTACTAAAGCCTTACAATCAAATAAAATTCAGGCAGAAAGAAAGGACACTAGAACATTAATAAAAACAAATAATCAATTTACAAATGCTTCAGTTAATTTTGAAATTACAAACGTCAATATCCAAACTTTCTTTAAAGCCAATACAGCAAAAGTTGTAGTATTACCAGGATTTATAGCTTCATCTAAAAATGATGAAACCACAGTTTTAGGAAGAGGAGGCTCTGATTATACTGCGGCTATCATTGCTGCTGCCTTAGACGCAGATAGCCTTGAAATATGGACAGATGTTAGCGGTATGTACACAGCAAATCCACGATTGGTAAAACAAGCAACTCCAATTGAACAAATTTCTTATGAAGAAGCTATGGAACTCTCACATTTTGGAGCAAAAGTGATATATCCACCTACGATACATCCTGTATTGAAAAAAGAGATTCCCATTCAAATTAAAAACACATTGCAACCTAAAGATCAAGGTACTTTAATCACCAAGTTAAGTAAGAAAAATAGCAATCCTGTAAAAGGGATTAGTCATATAGATCATGTGACTCTAATTACATTAGAAGGTTCTGGTATGGTTGGCATTCCTGGTTTTTCAAAACGCCTATTTGAAACCCTTGCTGCTGAAAAAGTAAATGTAAAATTAATTACACAAGCTTCATCAGAACACTCTATTTGTATCGGTATTGATGATAGTAATGCTAATAAAGCTAAAAATGCCATTGATAGTGCTTTTGAGTTTGAAATTTTAAAAACCAGAATCAAACCCTTAATTTTGGAAAACAACCTGTCCATAATAGCCATTATTGGCGAGCAAATGAAAAGTCATCAAGGAATTAGTGGTAAAATGTTTGGTACCTTAGGAAAAAACAATGTAAATATCAGAGCCATTGCTCAAGGAGCTTCTGAAAAGAATATTTCGGCTGTAATTAATGCTAAAGATGTAAAAAAGGCATTGAATACTTTACATGAAATTTTCTTTAAAGACAATTACAAACAACTCAATTTATTTATTACTGGCGTGGGTAATGTTGGTGCAAAACTAATTGAACAAATTCAACAACAACAACAATATTTACAAGAGAACTTGAAAATTAAATTACGTATTATTGGTTTGTCAAATTCTAAAAAAATGATTTTTAATGAAGATGGTATCCAACACTCCACTTGGCAAGAACAATTAAGTTTAGGACAAGAAGCTTCTATTAACGGATTTTTAGAGCAAGTAAAACAACTCAATCTTAGAAATAGTATTTTCGTTGACATTACGGCAAATGCCAATGTTGCTGATATTTACCCTGACTATTTAAGTAATAGTACCGCTGTAGTGGCATGTAATAAAATTGCTTGTTCTTCAACGTATAAAAAATATCGTAAACTTAAAGAATTGTCATTAGAATACAATGCTCCGTTTCTATTTGAAACCAATGTTGGTGCAGGATTGCCAATTATTGCTACATTGAATAACTTAATTGCTTCTGGTGATCAAATTCAAAGCATACAAGCTGTGCTATCAGGAAGTTTAAACTTTATATTCAATAATTTTAAGGAGAATACAAATTTTTATGACATTGTAAAACAAGCTCAACATGAGGGTTATACAGAACCTGACCCAAGAATTGATTTAAGTGGTGTTGATGTTGCTAGAAAAATATTAATTTTGGCTAGAGAAAGTGGTGTAAAATTAGATTTAGAAGATATTGAAAATGATTCTTTCTTAACTAAAAATAATCATAGTGCAGAGAGTGTTCATGATTTTTACGATTCGCTGAACACAGATGCTGAACATTTTAATCAATTGTTACAATCTGCCAATAAGAACAATTGTCAATTGAAATATGTAGCTGAATTTGTTCATGGAAAAGCAAAAGTTGGTTTGAAAGAAATACCAGAAGGGCATCCATTTTATAATTTAGAAGGAAAAGATAATATTGTCATGTTTTATACAAAAAGGTATCCTGAACAACCCATGATTATAAAGGGTGCTGGTGCAGGAGCTGATGTAACCGCTTCAGGAATTTTTGCTGACATCATAAAAATTGCAAATAAGTAATGTTTATAAATTTTTAATTGTAAAATCAATTCGAGTACTTTGATGAGCCTTTAAGCGAAACAAATTATATTGAGAACAATGCTATTAACTATTAATTTAATATGAATTCGATAAAAATATTTGCCCCAGCCACTGTTGCCAATGTCTCTTGTGGCTTTGATGCTTTAGGCTTTGCCATCCATACGATTGGTGATGAAATGTTATTGACAAAAACAACAAAAAAAGGAGTTAAAATTTCTAAAATTGAAGGAGCTGAATTAACCTATGACAGTACTAAAAATGCAGCTAGTGTGGTAACGCTGGCAATGCTTGATAAAGCAAATACTGATTTCGGTATTGACATACAATTATTTAAAAAAGTTAAACCAGGTAGCGGATTAGGGAGTAGTGCTTCTAGTGCAGCTGGTGCCGCTTTTGCAACCAATGAATTATTAGGAAAACCCTTTTCTAAATTAGAATTGACCGAATTTGCAAGATTGGGTGAAGAAATTGCTTGTGGCTCACCAATAGCAGACAACGTAGCGGCAGCTATTTATGGCGGTTTCATATTGGTAAAAAGCTATGAACCTCTTGAAATTGTAAAATTGCCTGTCCCAAGTGAATTATGGGTTACCGCAATTCATCCACAAATAGAAGTAAAAACTGAAGATGCTAGAAATGTATTAAAACCTAACATTTCAATTGCTGATGCGGTCAAACAAAGTGCAAATCTAGCAGGTTTAATTAGCGGGCTTTACACTAATGATTATCAGTTAATTAGTAGGTCTTTAGTTGATGTTATTGCTGAGCCTTATCGTAAAAAGTTGATTCCTTATTTTGATGAAATCAAACAAGTAGGCTTACAAAACGGAGCATTAGGTGTGGGTATTTCTGGTTCAGGACCTACCATTTTCGGACTTTGTAAAGGAGAAGAAATTGCAAATAAAGTAGCAAAAGCTATGAAAGAAGTATATCAAAATACTACCATAGATTTTAATATATATGTTTCAAAAGTGAATATTGAAGGCGTTAAGATAATTTAAATAGTGTTCAGTTGGCAGTGGTAGTATGCAGTCTGAATAGAAAAATAATACTACGATTAAACATAAAAAGAAAACAGAGAAGAGATAAAAGAAAATAGACAAGTTTATTAAACCCCATTTTAAATCTTTGTTCTCTTTTCTATATTCTTTATTCTATTTCTAGAACAAAATAAAATGAAATACTACAGTTTAAATAGAAAAGCAAAAAAAGTAAGTTTTAAAACTGCTGTTATTAAAGGATTGGCTGAGGATAAAGGCTTGTACTTTCCTGAAACTATTCAGAAATTACCCTCAGATTTTATTGACAATATTGAGCAATACTCCAATGAAGACATAGCTTTTAGAGTTATTCAACAATTTGTCGGTGATGAGATTCCTGATTCAATTTTAAAAGAAATCATCAAAGAAACTTTGAGCTTTGATTTTCCGTTGGTTGACATTGAAGACACTATTAAAACCTTAGAGTTATTTCACGGACCAACCATGGCCTTTAAAGATGTAGGTGCTCGGTTTATGGCTAGATGTTTGGGGCATTTAAATATTGATTCAGATAAAGAAGTAACTGTGCTAGTAGCGACCTCTGGTGATACTGGTGGTGCGGTGGCTAGTGGTTTTTTGGGTGTGAAAAATGTAAATGTTGTGATTTTGTATCCTAGCGGTAAAGTAAGTGAGGTACAAGAAAAACAATTGACTACGTTGGGGCAAAATATTAAAGCTTTAGAAGTTGATGGAACTTTTGACGATTGCCAAGCTATGGTTAAAAAAGCTTTTTTAGATCAATCGATAACTTCTAAAATACAATTGACTTCTGCTAATTCTATCAATGTTGCTCGTTGGTTACCACAAATGTTCTATTTTTTCTTTGCCTATAAACAATTAAAAAACAAGGAGAAAAAACTTGTCTTTTCAGTACCTAGTGGTAATTTTGGTAATATTTGTGCAGGTATGATGGCAAAACAATTAGGATTACCTATTCATCGTTTTATTGCAGCTAACAATATCAATGATGTAGTAACTCGTTATTTACAAACAGGAGATTATCAAATTACAGCTTCACATCAAACCATTTCTAATGCCATGGATGTTGGTGATCCCAGTAATTTTATACGTATTCAAGAAATTTATAAAAATGACTTTGATGCCTTAAAAGAAGACCTTCACTCCTATTCCTTTACGGATGATCAAACACGTGAAGCCATGTTGAGTATTTATAAAAACTCCAATTATATCGCTGATCCGCATGGAGCTGTGGGATATCTAGGAACTAAAAAATATCAGAAAAAATACCAAGACACGCAATGCGTGTTTTTGGAGACGGCACATCCTGTAAAATTTTTAGATGTAATTGAACCAGTAATTAATACAACCATTGATTTCCCCCCACAAATTAAAGCTGTAATTGATAAAAAGAAAGAAGCAACATTTATACAATCATATGATGAGTTAAAGTCTTTTTTATTGGATAAATAAACTGTAATTTTGTAGGTGTTACACTGAGCCTCACAGAGAAGCATGGAGATACACTGAGTTATTATATTCTTTTTAATGTTTTAAATTTTAGTTACTTATGAAAAATACAGCTTTAACCTCTATTCACAAAGCTCTTGGAGCAAAAATAGTGCCTTTTGCAGGATATAATATGCCTGTTCAATACGAAGGTATTACTATAGAACATGAAACCGTAAGAAAGGGAGTTGGTGTTTTTGATGTTTCTCACATGGGTGAATTTTTAATTTCAGGTTCAAATGCTTTACAACTTATTCAAAAAGTAACCAGTAATGATGCTTCAAAATTAGAAATTGGCGATGCTCAATATTCATGTTTTCCAAATGATAAAGGAGGTATTGTTGATGATTTAATATGTTATCGAATTAAAGAAGAACAATATTTATTGGTGGTTAATGCCTCAAATATTGAAAAAGATTGGAATTGGATTTCTAACTACAATACAAGTATTGGAGCTGAAATGCGTGATTTATCTGAAAATTATTCATTGTTAGCTATTCAAGGTCCAAAAGCTGTAGAAGCCATGCAAAGTTTAACGTCAGTTGATTTGGCTGAAATTAAATTTTATACTTTTAAAGTTGCCGATTTTGCAGGTATAGCAAATGTTATCATTTCTGCTACGGGTTATACAGGCTCAGGGGGATTTGAAATCTATTGTAAAAATTCAGAAGTAGTACAAATATGGAATAAAGTATTAGAGGCTGGTGCTGATTTTGGCATCAAACCTATTGGATTGGCTGCAAGAGACACCTTACGTCTTGAAATGGGGTACTGTCTTTATGGTAATGACATTAACGACACCACTTCTCCTCTAGAAGCTGGTTTGGGGTGGATTACCAAATTTACTAAAGATTTTGTCAATGCTAAAAGTTTACAACAACAAAAAGAAAAAGGTATAAAAAGAAAATTGATTGGTTTTGAATTGGATGAAAGAGGCATACCTCGTCACGATTATGAAATTGTTGATGCTGATGGTAATACAATAGGTAATGTTACTTCTGGCACTATGAGTCCGAGTTTAAAGAAAGGAATAGGAATGGGTTATGTGCAAAAAGAATTCTCAAAATCAGGATCTAAAATCTATATAAAAATAAGAAAAAAAGTGATTTCTGCTACTGTAGTTAAAGTGCCATTTTATAAAGTTGATTGATTTTATCAACTCAATCTAGGATACCTTCCTTCCACGTTTTCAAAATAACTATAAAAGTGATCAAAGTCCTTGTCCATATCATCGGTTAAATAATAGGGTTTAGATATTTTAATCTGTTTGTTTTTAAAATCTAATGTGGCCATTACAATAGGGATATTCGCACCTTTTGCGATATAATAGAATCCCGTTTTCCATTGTTTCACCTTTTTGCGTGTTCCTTCAGGAGACATGCCTAAAACAAAATAGGCATTGGCATTAAAGATATCAACTATGGCTTGTACTTTATTGTTGCTTTTACTTCTGTCAATAGGTGCACCACCTAGCCATCTAAATATAAAGCCGTATGGCCAATTAAATAATGACGCTTTACCTATATAATTAACTTTTAACGATTTTACATTTTTTGCCAGAATCGCAATGGGGAAGTCTAACCAACTGGTATGCGGTGCGGCAATGATTACATATTTATTTAAATTAGGAAAATTATTTGCAATTTTCCAACCCATTAATTTTATCAATATCAGCTTTGATATAAATTTCATAGACCAATATTAAGATTTTAATAATTAAAGAGCAAATTTGATAAACCCTATGATACTATTTACCTTTTACAATTTTAGATTAAATTAATTCAGTATTTTCACTGAAATTTTTTAAAAAATAATTCTATCTTTAATGTCATAATGGGAATATAGTTAATAGTAACTATATATCTACGTTAGCAAAAATTTCGACCCATCAAAAATGAAAGTTAAAAACAATATTTTATTAATCGGATTGACAATATTTCTGATTAATTCTTGTAATACTCTAAATAATAATACGGATTTCCGAATTTATTCAGCAGATAAAAAACAATGCGTGACAATTATTACAAAAGGAGAAATCAGGTATATTATAAACGGCAAACACTCCTCTATTCCAAAAACCGATTTTGTCAAAATTAATATAAGCCAAATTGACTCAAACAAAGATGAAATTGGTATTTGTTGGAAGAATAAAAATTATGAATGGGAAATAGTAAATCATTCATCAAAAGTTATTGAAAACAAATTAGACACTTTGAAGTTTAAATTCAATACAAGTTGGGAAAATAATGAAGGAGGAATTCCAAACTCAAAAAAATATCATAAAGCAAATTGTGGAGCAATAGGTCTTATGTATATGAATACTTTTAGTGAAACGATTATTTTAGAAATACTTTAACTAAGTAAAAAAGTATTATAATAATGTGGCTATAAATTTTAAAAATGAATTATTAAATGACAAAAAGTGAATATATACAAGTTGGAGAGTTTTTTGTAAAAGATAAAAAGACAGTTTATAGGATAACTAAACTTTTGTCAAAAGAAAAATTAGATGAAATGGACGTTCTTCAATCTTATGTTTTTAATAAGGATTTAAAAAATAATATTAAGAAAAATACAAAAAAAATAACACTAAACAATCAAATAGTTCTTATAACACCAATAAGAAATTCCGATCCAAATACTTTTAAATGTTTCTCTATGAGATGGGCAGCAGATAAAAATCAAGTATATCACTATACTAAACCAATAAAAAAAATTGACCCTATTAGTTTTGAGCACTTAATCACTTTTGACCCAATATTTAATGATTTAGCAAAAGACAAAAACTTTGTGTATAATATTAATGTATTACGAAAAGTAAGAAATGCTGATGCAAAATCTTTTAAAATATTAAATAAATACTGGGCAAAAGATAAAAATCATATTTATTGTGTCGCAACCCAAAAATGGGAACGTAAAATTGATGTAAAAACCTTCAAAGTTTTATCATTAGAAACAAGCGAAGCAGAAGATAAAGATTACACTTATATTGCGATTAAAGGCGTTGACTGGTTTTACAAAGGAAAAGTAAAACGAAAAAAGAAAAAAAGCACTACTAATAAAATATAATATGGAACAAACAGGAGGAATACCTTTTCTGCAAATCGTTATCTATATCGTTTTATTGTCTATCTTATTTTTATTTTTTTTAGGATTTAAAAAACTATGGCTAGGTTTAAGAGAAAAAGAAAAATGGCCCAAAACAACTGCTCTAATTTTAGGTGCCGTTTTTTTTATTCTTATAATTTTAGCCTTAGTAGCATACAATTATCTTTTGGAAATGGGTAATAATTTCTCGCATTAATTCTGTTTAAAAATCATTATGGTAATTTATAAAACATTAAAAATATTAAGTTTAATAGTGCTTATTTTACTTATCGGTCAACTTGTTTTTGGAGCAAGAAAACTAACTCCTATTATTTCTTTTTTAATTTTATATTACTCTATATTTACACTCTTTTTATTTGCAATTTCTAAACAACTAGATAAAATTAAATCTATTATATTATATGGCGTTTTCCTTATACCAATTATTTTGCTAATAATAATCTTAATTTATTTATTTCTATTTTGGGAATTTAATGGGTTTTAAAAATTAATCAAATTATGAAAAATATAAAAGTTCTGATCCTTATAAACAGTATAATGATTTTAATAGCGTTATACACTTACATCTCACTTTACAAACCATCTCTTTTACATTTTATGGATAGTGACTATGTCAATGGAAAATATGTTCCGAAAGGAGGAAATCATATTACAGACGATCTATTTCTTGGTTTATTCCATTATTTAAATTTATTAGTATTTTATATCTTAAATACAGTATATCTTATTAGGAGTTTTAGAAAAAAGAACAATAAAGGTATTGTAATAGCAATTTTATCTATTTTACTTATGTTGGGTATTTTTACTTGGAAAAAAAGCATTGCAAAGAATAAAAATCAAATTATTGAAAAACAAATTCAACTAAATGAATAACTTTTGCTAATCGAGTGGATGGCTCCGCCAATAATTGACGGAGTGCACCCCTCACACCACCGTACATACGGGTCTCGTATACGGCGGTTCGATAATGAAACTTATCG
>JGI24023J19991_10000662_pt1 | contig 26832 bp, 23 predicted proteins | sample Cruoilmetagenom1_FD_19991 | JGI IMG/M metagenome (IMG submission 19991) | reverse complement strand
AACATTTAAGTGTTGGTTACTATAAGGACAAAGCTAATAAAAACATGTGAGGTCTGACCCTACCCTGGCAGCACGTCTGAGTAACAAAAGCGCCCGCCGCGCATAACGACCTCGCCCAAGGAATGAGAAATAGCGCTCCTGTAAATCGGCCCATCGTACACAAAAGTATGGAACTCCCCGTTCTCTCCGCACGGATCGACCCCGGAGGGAAGGTCTGAAAGAAAACTCTCGTCATACTCCCGGCCCGAAAACGAAGCGTCCAATTGCTCAGTATCCACACATACGACTACGGCCTTAAAACCGTTATCAACAAAACTCTCTGCAAGCAGTGCGCTACCCCTCTTCCATATCGGGAACATGCATTCCATCCCGATTTTAGACATAAGCGCCTCACGGTATTCTCTTATATCTTGAAGGTATATATCCCCGTAAACGATCTTCGTAATACCCTGGCCTCTATATTTTTTAAGAGTACCGTTAAAATTCGATTCATACTCCTCATTTGAAGCCTCTTTTGAAATATAAACCTCTTCAAGCGGTATGTTCAAAGAGTCGGCTTGGGAGTGAAGGAGCTCCGTCCTTAGTCCATGCATGCTAACCCTGCCGTAGTCAGCCGTAACGGTTGTGATCAATGACTCAATCTCATACACACCGGATTTTAGAATTTCATGAAGTGCAAGAGCGCTGTCCTTACCGCCGCTCCACGAGAAAAGGGTTTTCGTTCTACTATTCATATTCGATACCGTTTATATGATATTTGATCTGGTGAATACTACTACCTAAGAGGATCGCTTTCAAACAAAGTATTTGACGGAGGAGGATGAGTTAGAAATTGGAATAGATATCAGAATTAAAGTATGTTATTTTCTCATTCAAAACATAATATGGGGACAAGTACATGCGCTGGAGATTAGGAAGAAGAAGTGGGAATGTTGAAGATAGAAGACACGTAAGAATGCCGGGAGGCAGGAGAGCTGCGGGAGGGGGGATCGGGCTTTTAGTAATAATCGTGATTGCCATACTTCTTGGGGCAGACCCGAGTAAATTATTAAACGACAGCTCCTACACCGATAGTGTCTCTACATCTTCCTACGAGCAAGGTGTAAATTCAGGGGAAAACGATGAGCTTGCAGATTTTGTTTCTGTTGTACTGGCAGACACTGAAGACACCTGGAACGATCTTTTCCGGGGATTTAACTCACAATACCGTGAACCAAGACTAGTACTATTTTCAGGCGCCGTTGACTCCGCGTGCGGCTTTGCCCAGTCGGCTATGGGGCCTTTCTATTGTCCTCGTGACCAGAAGGTATATATAGACCTTAGTTTCTACAGAGACCTAAAATACAAGCTTGGGGCGCCCGGTGATTTTGCCCAGGCATACGTCATAGCGCACGAAGTAGGTCACCATGTGCAGAACTTACTCGGAATCTCTGAGCAGGTTTACAATGCGCGCAACAGACTGAGTGAAGCCGAGGGTAACAAGCTCTCCGTCATGCAGGAGCTTCAGGCAGACTGCTTAGCCGGAGTCTGGGCAAGTAACGCAGACAAAGCAAGGGATATTTTGGAAGAAGGCGATATTGACGAGGGCTTAAACGCAGCAAGCAGCATTGGGGACGACCGTCTGCAAAAACAGTCTAAAGGCTATATCACACCCGACTCATTTACGCACGGAAGCTCCGAGCAAAGGGTCAGATGGTTTAAAATAGGATTAAAATCAGGCGATATTAATTCCTGCAATACATTCGAAGCCCGAACTCTATAACTTATCAACCTAAGCAGCAGCATTGAAATTATTGAGTCTTGCTATCACCGTCTTCGAAGCGCTCAATTACAGCCGCTCCGATGCAGTCTCCCCAAACGTTAACAGTGGTCCTGAAACGATCGAGCAGCCAGTCTATGGCAAGTATTAGCCCTACGCCCTCAAGCGGAAGCCCTACGGCCTGTAGTACCAAAACCATGGTGACAAGCCCGGCCTCGGGTATTCCCGCAGCCCCTATTGCGGCTAGAGTGGCGGTAAAGAATACAATCACCATCTGTGCAATACTGAGATCAATTCCGTAGCTCTGTGCTATAAATATCACGGCCACTGCCTCGTAAAGCGCCGTGCCGTCCATATTAATCGTGGCACCGAGCGGAAGCACAAACCTGCCGACTTTCGGATTCACCTTAGCTTCGTCTATCACTCCCTCCATTGTAAGCGGAAGCGTAGCCGACGACGAAGCCGTAGAGAAAGCGGTAAGAAGGGCTTTGCTTAAGTGCTTTGCATATTTAAGCGGGCTTCTCTTGGCAAATAAAAACAGTATTATAGGAAGCACGACAAGACCGTGTATTGCAAGACCCGCTACGACACTCAGCACATACTTACCAAGCTCCATCGCAAGCTCGAGCACCGCTGTACCGCCGCCCGACACGCCTATTCGCTCTGCTATAAGCCCGAATATTCCAAGTGGAGTAAAGATCATAATCCAATGTATGATCTTCATAATAGCCTTGTCTAATATAGTGAAAATATCCTCGATTAACTTGCTCTCCCTGCCAAGCGCCGCAAACGCCGCACCGAACAAAATTGATGCAATGATAAGAGGGAGTATCTCAAACTCTTCAGCGGAATTAAAAAGGTTAGGCGATATGAACTTTAAGAGTAAAACGTCAAAGAGACTCATGCTCTCCTTGGCTTTAACAATATCGGGCATCTCACCGCTCAAGACAACCGAGCCTACCCCCGGATGTATGATGTTTACGACAAGGATGCCGATAAATACGGCTATGCATGTGGTCAGCAGATAGTAGATAAGGGTCTTGACGCCAAGTGAGCCAAGGTTCCCTACTTTCATAATACTGAGCGTAATAGAAACGATGATCAAGGGCAGCACGATCATCTTAAGCGCGTTCAAAAAGAGCGTGCCTAAAAACCCGAGCGTTACTCCGGTTTCGGGAAAAAAAGATCCTACTAACCCGCCCAGCAAGACTCCTATAATTATGCCGAAGATTAGATAGTTTCCTCCGAACTGCTTCTTCATACCCGTCTCCTGATAAACTTCGTCATAGTTGTGTTAAGATACGTAGCGCTATAGCAAGATAGTTTTATTGATCGAATGTTAATTAGAGAACCTACCTCATGAATTGGAACATAATTATGAGTGACATATTAGCATTTTAATAAGATATTGCCAAAATACGGGCAATTTATTCGCAAAATCCATATTTAAAATTTATAATTTCGGGAGAGGAAACCGACTATGAAACTAAAGACATTTTATTTATCGCTTACCGCAGCGCTACTTCTGTCAGTACTGGCAGTTCATGCCGAGCCGTTTAAAGTCCCGCCTATGGGCTCAAAGGAGAGCGGGACCATGATCGTCGATTACAAAGACGGGGGCACAAAGTGGACTGCTGACTGGACCGCAGAGCAGTTCACACAAAACGATGAGAATTTTTTAAAGCTGACATTTACAGGAAAAGGGCTTTTGTTCCCTTTTTCTGAAAACGCAACCTGGGTATCAGAGTCAATATTCAAGGCGGAGGACTCCTTTTACCCTATTAGCACCAACAGCACAGTTAAAAACACGAGCGGAGAGATAATCAACACCGACAAAAAGACCCTTGATTTGGAGCTAGGCACAGCAACATTTGAAAGAAATAATGTAAATGGGGAAGGCTCACTTACGGAAACTTTCGATTTTACGCCTGAAACCCTGATAGTAGAAGGTGTTTTCATGGCTCTACGCACCTTTCCATTCCAGAGCGGAGATAAAATAAAGGCCGGATTCTTATCGAACGAGCCCGAGCTTTACAATGTGGAATTTAAAGAAAGGGGAATTGAAACGGTTAGCACCCCGGAGGGTGATATAGAATGCTACAAGGTTGAGCTTGTCCCCAAGCTCGGTGTGCTCGGAGTGTTTAAGGTATTTTTCCCTAAGACTTATTTTTGGTTCACAGTGGCCCCGCCCCATAGCTGGATAAAATACGTGGGATATGAAAACGGACGCAACTCTCCCGAGGTTGTTATGAATGTGGTGAATTTTAAAAACTCCGGGGAATGACAGAGACTTCTACACGTATAATCTTGCTTGAGATGTAATTTAATTGGTTGGGGTAATGCAGTTTTGTAGGATCAGTTGTCCTCTTTGCCGTCAGCGCAGACCTTAATAAGTAAACGACACTCGCCGCTGCTCCGGTCTTTGCATTCTTTATAGGCAGCGTTTACGGCATCGTCCATGTAGTTATAATTCGCCCATCCCAGCGCGCCGTCATCTCCTCTGGCTACAGCGGCGCAATTAGTAAATGATGTCCTGAGTATACAGTTAGGCCCCTCTTTACGGCACTCTTCCATGGCCGCAGATTCCGCTTCGACCCGGGTGGGGTAATTCCAGGACTCTCCGTGTTTACCTTCGTCAGCGGTAGCAATTGCACCCCATACATTTATCCTCTTCACGCTCCCGTCCGCACAAATCTCAACATGCGAGCCGCAGGTCTGGGTAGTGAACTCGTGGCACTTACTCACAGCGGCCTCTCTCGCCGTATCGAGATTCGCATGCGTTCCCCAGGCCGTGGTCCTGTCCGCCGCCCGTGCGTAAACCATACAGTTATCAAATGCTATCTTTAGCTCACAGTCCGGGTTCTGACTGCTGCACTTTACCATGGCCTCTTGCTCAGCCGCCTGCTTTGTGGGCTGATTGGTTGAAAATCCCCAGCCTCCGGCAGGTGTGAGAGCTAGAGCACCCCACTGCTTACCGTCGATAGGAGTGTTTATGACTGTGTTGTTATCTGTAGCTATGGGAGTATTATATCCGCCGTTTGTACTGTCACCGTCATCGCCCGAAAAAACCAGAAATCCTAAAAGGATGAGTATCAGAACCGCAATACTGCCTCCTACCAACTTTGGATTTATACCTTGCTTTCGCCCCTCTTTATCTTTATAGGGCTCGCGTATGGTTTCAATGTTATCTGTACGAACATCCGTTTGAGTGCTGGTGCGCACAGGCTCTGCAGGCTCCGAGGTGGGTTCCTGCTTGGAAAGCAGTATCTTTATGGTTGAGTTAAGCTGCTCAATATGTTTTTCAAGCGGGGGCGTCAGGGCATCAAGCCAGTGAGGGGCGCTTATGTAGTATTCAAGCGACTTATTCGGGTCTACGTCCTCGACCCTAAACGGTATAACTGGTATGCCTTTATTTACGGCTCTTTCGACCTCTCGAACAATCTGCTGCGATTCGTTTGCGTTGGACGAAAAAACGAGCACCATGACCTTACAGTTACTTATGGCGTCAATGATGGCTTCGCCCCACTGTGTACCGGGCACTATATCCCTTGGCGCGATCCAGCAACGGGTACCGCCTCTTTCCAATGTTGCGCAGACAGCGTCTGCTACAGTCTTATCTTTTCCCGAGTGACTTATGAATACGTCATGTGCCATTTTTATTCCCATAAACTAAAAGTATCCGCTAAATCAGGATTATATCAGCGATTCACTATACGGGCAATACCAGCTTCTTTGACTGAAAGACAATTCTCCAATCAAGTGTTTCGGACGATATAATCTCTGCCGTATTTTCTGCTATTAAAGCCATTTCACCATATTTAGTAGTAAAATTCGAACTATCGAGCTCTTCCTTTATATCCTTTAGCTTAGCGCTCATTGCGTGGGAGCGCTTGGCAATCTGCTCAAACTCACCCTGTGTCCTTATGCCGTAAAACGCAGCTCCAAAGGCCGGAAACACTGCGGCGCACAGAGTGAGCCACTCAGATGAAAACGGAAAATGCAGAAGAACCGCAATGAGGGTCAAAATAAATAAAGCATTACCCAGATAATGAAGCCTATTATGTATTTTATGGAATCTTGGATAGTTCTTCTCGTGATATTCTATCTGCCCCTTAATCTCACGCTCAGACAAAAGTGAGCGGTAAGACTCCAGATACTCCTTATTAATTCTTGCACTTACGATTCCCAGGTGACGCACAATTGCCCTGTAATGCCAATTGACCCAAGTATTCCTGGGATCACCGTGAGTGTCGTGAGCCGGGACTCTGAACGCCGGGGTGGTTAATCCGAGCGGCGCAAGGAACCTAAGCTGTCTTATTTCCTCTGATAATAGTCTGTAGTCAATCCATCTTTCATGCCAATTCTTTTGGTTCCCGATTCTGGTAATGACCAATATCGATACGATAATAAGGAGCTCGATAACAATCCATATTTTTTCATAGGAAGGAACGCTCACGGCTAAAAGAGCAAATAATACGGCAAGCCCCGCCAACATATAGTTTGTAACAAACGAGCTCCTGTAGACATTTGAGTAATAATTCGCAAGATTATCCGCCCAGCTGTAATGAAGGAGAAGTTTCTCGTCCACCTGCTCTCCCATATCATTAAGGAATTCAACGGATTCCATATTTTCATTAAACGACCCATTTATATGCTGCCATTCTTCCCTCGTCTTTTTCTCAAAGTTTTTTACCTGTACCCCGCTTGCATCTATCTTATCCCCGGAAAAAAAATCACAAAATACCTCGAAGATGAAACCCCAGCTTCGTATAGGCTGAGTTTCTTCAAAATAAGCGTCTCTGATCTGTGCGTCATTTATGTTCTTAGGTGTTAACAGCTGTTTTAATCTCCTATCGAGCTCGCTCAAGTCTTTTGTGTCATTCATTCCATATCCATTCCCAATTAGAACGTGTATCTCATGCTCCGGTGCCGTGTCTATCCAGATAACCGGTATTTCTAGCTGCACAGCTTCTTTTACGATCTGCCCGGTCCCTCCTTTGCCCCTCGCCTCTTTCCCGTCCCATATGGCTATAATTACATCACTTTGATTGAGCACCATCCTCCCCACCGCTTGATACGACTCGTTTTCAAGCGCCTTTGTGCGGCGCGAGCCAGGGAGCTCGAATACCGCCGTAGCTTTTTCCAACATATCCCGGTACCTGAGTATTGAATCCGGATCCTCAAAATCTTTCTGATACTCCCCTCTTTCAAAGGGGATTGCACACTGGAGCTCAAATCCGTTATCAAGCGCAGTCTCAGCGGCCAGCATATCAGCGCCTTCTGCCAGTGGAGATATTATTCTAAGTAGCGGATCCCCAGGCGCGTACATAGTAGGAGTATTATTAATCTCATACACAATTCGTTTTAACTCACAAAGCACTTGCTCAAGCTTTGAGCGGAGTGAAGATATGTCCGAGCTCTCCAGTCCATGCGGTCTGTGACCCGTCACGCCGGCTCTGAGGGTAAACCTTACTTTAGGAGGTGTTTTTACTTGCTCATTCATTGAATACCCTATCCTTTCTATACCTACCCCTTTGGCAGCTCGATCGGCAAATTCCTATGCATCCAGAGCCAGTCGCTGTTCTCAAGGAGCGCCTCTTTACCCACCGCGATCAGGATACTGTCCGGGGAACCTGAATGCGCCTTAAGCTTTTTACTGGCAGACATATATATATGCTGAGTCAGAGTGTAGCGTCTTTCAAGCTCGTCGTACGCCTTTTTATTCTTATAAGCCTGAGCTGCCACACCGATTGCGGCGACTGCCCCAATTAGCACCTCAAACCTTGTTATCGCCCCCTCGTTGCCCAAACCTGCGAAAAGAAGGTAAATACCGAACATAAGCGCGAATAGGAGTGTAAGCACAAAGGACACCAGCGCCAGGTTGCCAAGGTCGAGCGAGCGCATATAGAGCGGGTTTCTTTTCTTTCTATAGTACTCAAGCTGTGACTCGATCCAGAGCTTATTCGTAATCTCTACGCGCTCTTCCTTGTTCTCTGTATGAGTTGCTCGAAGAGAACCGTCATTCGCAAGGCCGACAACCTCTACATTCTTTATAGCGCGGCTTATCCACGAGACTAACCCCGCGTACTTACTCAAATAGTTGTCCGAGACTTTTTCATCAATGCCCGCAATTCTCCAGAACACCATCACTCTGAGCCCCTCGGCAAGCGCCCTGTAATCAAGGAACCTGTCTTCAATTTTCTCTGCCTTGGAGCGGTATACAAGAAACGCAATCGCAGGTATCAGAGCTATATAACAAAGCACCAGATAATAATTTATATCGATAATACCGTATAGAAGCACTGCGGCGAAGAAAAGAATATAAATCCAGTTTATATATGTGTTGGTTTTCTTTTGATAGAACTGAGAGAGCACATCGGCCCCGCTGTAGGGCGCTATAATTCTCTCTAAGGAAGGGTCTCCCGATATAAGAGGATTGTCCGCTTCGTCTGAGAGTAAATACTCCTTGGATTTTTGTGCCGACTCGGTACCCCGGGATTCTATAAAAGCTAAAATATCTTTATTGTAGCCGTCTATTTTTTCGGCTATCTCGACAAATGGAGATCTGGCAAGCCGGTCCTTATCCCCGTCATCGGGTATTTCAATGTAGGAGGTATAGAATTTATCAAACACTCCTGTCACGCGCTCAATATATGTATTAAAAGTAAAAGAGAGTTTTTCAGCTATTGTCGTATTTACTTTTTGGAGCTCATGCGCATCTGGCGCCGTATCCTGAGCAGGAGTTATCCGGGTGTTAATATCAAATGTGCCCGTGTTGATCGTGATCAAAAGTCCGACATCTGTTGCATCCAAAGTGCTTATCTCCGTATCATGTCCGGAGTATAATTCATGGAAGCGGCCTTGATTTCTAAGTTCCAAGGCACTTTCAACTTCGCTCGGATCGCTTTTTGGGGCTCCGTTCTTAAGCACTATAAGTATCTGTGATTGAGAGGCGGTGAAAGTAGAAGGGGTCATTGATCGATCATCGTTTTTAGCTTCTTCATTTGTAAAGCTAATCGCCTTTATATCCCTCTGAGCATTACTATCTTGATCGGCAGACGGCTCTTTTCCGGGAGCCGCAATATCCGCCTCTAAGCGGTCTATGGCGAGACGCACCATCAGACGCTCCTTATCATTAGCCATAGGAGAAAGGACCAAAAACGGGGAGCTCGGAAATGTATTTTTAATTTTAACAAGCTGGGGAGTGATTAATTTCTCTAATATCTGGTCGTTGACATCAATGCCATCCTCTGCCAGTACACCTAGTACAATGGGGATCAAATAGTTTTCGCTGTCCGTATTCATGTTTTAGCTCACTTGGTCTACAATCAATCCTCTTTATCGAATATACGGCCGCTATTAGGCAGCATCCGCCCGATTGCCCGGGCGCGTTTAGTAATTTTCTCTGCAAACTCCTCCTGTGTAATTCGGCCTTCACTAAGCGCCTTACTGTTTTCTTCGGCTTCCTCCCTCGCCTTTGAGAAAATCTTAAGGAGCATATCCTCTAATCCCCCTTCGCCCAGGAGCTTGGTTCCAAGAGTCTTTCCCGAAGTTATTACCTCGGTAGAGCTGCCGCCAAGTTTGTCTTCAATTTCGGTTACATAACTTATAATAGTGTCTGTCTCTTCTATTAATATACGATTGAATGCATTAAAAGTATTTACCTGCTTTGAGTCTTCCGGGTTATACAGCGGCTTCCCGTCGGGGAGCTTTTTAGTGAGGATAATACTCAAATCATAGCTCATATGAGCGTTATACCCAAGCAGCATATCCTCGATTACGCTTGTAGTCTGAGCCTTGGCCTCGTCAAAATTAACTTTCCAAACAGGCGGCACCATAGAGTGCTCACCCCTCTCGTAATTATCAAAAGCTTCAAAGTAGAATTTTGCAAACTCTATCACGATGTTTTCAATCAAATTGTCATCGAGCTCACCGAATGTAGCGTGATCAGGGTGATTTTCATTGCGGATAGATTCTATGACAATGCTTGCCTTCTTTGTGGTCGCTATATAACTGCACGGGAATACAGCTCGGTGATCCCCTCGGTGTGAGAGCTCTTCATGCATATCCTCGAGCCTCTCCCTTACCTCCTCTACGCTTTGCATTTCACGGGCTTCCTTCCATTTGGGAAGCGGGAGGAAATTCTTCACTTCACCCGTGTCAGCGATGACAGAGGCGATCACGGTCTTACCCTGATCTGTCAGAACCATGCTGTCAAGCTCTTTCAAGGTGTCAATATCGTCCGCTATCAGGTCATTTACCGTATGAATCTTCCTTACGGCAAACCGATCACCTTCCCTAACCACAGCATAATCCTCGGAGTCAAACTTATGGGTCTGCCTCATCCGGACTGCTCTAATTGCGTCGGCTTTAGTGACAAAGTATGCGGCGGCGCCGTCTTCTGTAAAATATTCACCCAGCTTGGCCTTAAAACCGCCGCCGTAAGTTATGTGATAAACTCCGGGAACTCCTTCTTTAGGTATTTTCATAGCGTACCGTTCTATAATAAACGAGGGATATTCTAATTCTAATTAGACAGGGGGGATAATTCAATACATATGTGCTTATATTGGCGTCAGCACCGGCATTATTAAGTGTAAATTCCAAGAGGTTCAGGAATCTCTCTTCTGAGGCACCATTCTGACCCCGTGCTTTGTGCCTAGAGTAATCTGTGGTTTAGGTTCAACAACGTGGCCCGGAGCAAGTCTGAGACTCCATTTTTGCGCTATAAGAGCAATTAGCAAGACCCCCTGCATCCATGACAACGGCTCCCCGGTGCATACTCGCCTCCCGCCTCCGAAGGGAAAGTACGTGAGTCCGGATTTTTCATTCCAGCCTTCCCATCTATCGGGTTTAAATGAAAGCGGGTCTTCAAAATAACGCGGGTCTCTCTGCAAAATGTACGGGCTTACGAGAAACAATGACCCTTTGGGCGTTTCATATCCTCCGATCTTAAGGTCTGTTAGGCTTTGTCTTATCATCATCCATACCGGAGGGTATAAACGCATAGCCTCTCTGAAAACGTTTTCTGTGTATGGCAGTTTATCCATGTCAGAAAGACCGGGGATTCTGCCGCCTAGAACCGTATCTATTTCATCATGAATACTCCGTTCTGCCTCAGGGTTCTGTGAAAGCAGATACCAGGTCCAGGTGAGTGCTTTAGCCATAGGGTCATGACCCGCAAGCAGCATTGAGACACATTCATCCCGTATTTGCGTATCGGTCATCCGAGGGTTCTTTTCATCTTCAGAGCGTGCCGCCATCATCGAAGAGAGAAGATCACCCCTTTCTTCTGAGTTTTTCTTCCGCTCGTCTATGATTCCGTAGATTATTTTGCTAACTTCGTTCAGTTCTTTTATGAGCCCACGTACATTGTTCTGAGGCAAATGTCGAAGAATCGGCTGTGCAAGGAGGACTGGCGGGAACACTGCGTTGTAATGAAACATTAGTCTGTTTATAACTTCCCCGATCTTTTTACCTTCTGTATCCAGATCCAGGTTAAATAACGTTTTAAGGACTATAGAAAGCGTAAGCCTTCCCATGTCCTTTTCTAAATCGCTTGGTTGTCCTGGAGCCCAAAGCTCTCTTTGATTTAGTCCGTAAGATATTATCGTGCCCGTGTATTTAGAAATATTTTCTCGTACGAAACTCGGCCCAACGAGAGCGCGGCGTGATGCGTGCCCTTGAGACTCTGTAGCAATTAGCCCCTCGCCCTCTAAGATTCCGGCCTTTTTAATGAACCATGAAATCCAGTTTGAGAACTCCTCCTGCCGCTTTTCCAGAATGTCCTCTGCGTACTCGGCGCTCCCGATCAAATATACGTTTTTTATCCCGAGCCTGAGGCATGTGAGATCACCGTACTCACGCGTCAGACCAAGTAGAAATTCCGCGGGGTTAGAGAAAGATCCGGGGATTAGTCTAAGCAATGTTCTTGGGCTTGGTCCAGGAGGACTTGCTTGTGAGCTCATTTATTATTACCTCTACACAAAAGCGGGTAGGCGATAAACATATCTGAATATTATATAAGAAAAGCCCTTCAAATTTAAAGTGACATAAAACACCTGGGAATTATGCAGATTATTAATGTTGTCTTTTTGAATCATCACCGGATATACTTGATAATTAAACCCAGATCCCACAGTAAGGAGGCTTTAATGAAACTCAAGGGGAGTAATAAAACTACGAAACAAGCAGTAATTTTAATACTTATGCTGGCTGTAAGCCCGCTTATTATGACAGGATGCCTTGCCGCCGCAGCAGTAGGCGGCGGAGCCGTAGCAGGCGCGGGAACCATCGCCTATATAAAAGGGGAGCTTAAAGCAACCGAAGGGCATTCAATAGACGAGACTTGGGCAGCCACTGTTACGACAATTGATGAGCTGCAGTTTATCGTTATCAACAAGTTAAAGGACGCCGTGTCCGCAGAGCTAAAATGCCAAACAGCGGATAACAAAACGGTAAATATAGAGCTCAAAAGAATTGCGGACAACTTAACTGAGATAAAGATCCGAGTAGACACCTTCGGCGACGAAGCCCTATCCAGATATATTCTGAACAAGATTCAAGCCAACCTTAAGTAACGTATAATAGCTCCCGCTCTCTTTCAATAGTACGTAGAGGGCGGGAAACTTTTAGAATTCATCTAATAAATCTGAAACCCTTCTATTAAACAAAATGGTCACTTTAGAAAAGAGCGTACATATTGCTCAAGAGTGGATACAGTCATGGAACAGCCATGATCTAGATTCCATCATGTCCCATTATTCTGACGATGTGGAGTTTACTTCACCCTTTGTAATCAAACTCATGGGAGAGCAATCGGGCACCATTTACGGTAAAGACCGCCTAAGAGAATATTTCGAGAAGGGGCTAAACTCATACCCGGACCTTAAATTCGAGCTCATTAGGATTCTGAGTGGAGTGAACAGTATCACGCTTTATTACAAGAGTGTAAAAAACATGCTCGCCGCTGAAGTAATGATACTCAATAAAGAGGGCAAAATAAGTAGGGTCATAGCGCACTACACACAAGACTGAGACTCAAAAAGATGAGCCGGGCTCTGACAGAAATTCTTTCTCTTCCTCAGTTGATTCTCTTCCCAGTATTTCATTCCTATGAGGGTAGCGTCCGAACCGCTCTATAATAAGGGCGTGCTTTCCCGCATACTCCCTGGAGCCGCGCAGCTTTTCATTTAGCTCGAGAGGCTCAGGGAACTCATTCTCCAGCTTTGTGAAGCATTCAAGAGACAGATTCTGTATTTCCGGGTCCTCAGAGTGCATAAAAGGCATATAGTAAAATATCCGCTCAAAAGGGTGAAGCTGAACGTCAAAGCCCTTCTCTATACCTCTGAGAGCAATATTGAGGGCGAGCGTGTCCTGAGAGAATGCATCCGGCGTATCTCTGTAAATATTGCGCGAGAACTGATCCAGAAGTATGATGAACGCCAGGCTTTCCCTTGGCGTCAGCTCAAGATCCTCTGCCTTAAGACCTCTTACCGTCTCAAGATCCCCTTGAAACCCCTCTTTTATCGTATTATCGATTGCAGCATCTTTAAGCCACCAGCGTTTTCTGTACTCACTTCCGGGCACTTCCCCGTCTTTTAAATCACCAAGCCAGAAGCTTAGGACTTTATCTATAGTCTCATTTGATAGTGCGGAATTGCGCATTTTAGTAATATTCATAAAAGAAACCCTAATTCAGAGAATTTATTGGCTCTAAACCATAAATTAACCTTACATTAACACAATCTTAAAAATATTTTTCATATGCCCTTGCCAAAAAGATAAAAAAATGATATTCTGATCGAATCTATTTTTGAACCAAAAAAACCTTCGATATGCGGCCTGAACCAAACTTCAGAATTGTCTTGAGCTATATTCAATTTACACTTTAACAATATCCTACAACTTATTTCTTATCATTATTTTTTTGCACACGAAAATTTTTTCGTATTATAACCCGCTGATTTCATTTGATTTTGTTTTTCATTTCAATAACACCCCAAAATAGTCTATTGACAACCACAACATATTGTGGTTCAATCGATTCATAGCACAACATATTACACAACCAACCGAGATAGGAGGATGTATGAATGGCTTCTGAGAAATTTGACTCTGAACAGACTAACGGGAACGGGAACTCCAAGAATTTATCGGAAGAAAAAAATCTGAATACTGAACTTGAACAGACTCTCAGTGAAAGCACTGATGAAGAGCAAGAAGTAGTCAAGCAGCCCGTTGGGGTCATGGAAATTCCGGAAGCTACTATAGAAGCTTTTGGCGGGGACGAGCTTCGCGCCAGAGTGTTTTACGAAAAATACGCCCTCAGAGATAAATCAGGCAAAATAGTTGAGCATACCCCTGAAGATATGTGGCACAGGGTCGCAAGAGAAATAGCATCCCCCGAAAAAACAAAAGAGCTCAAGCAGGAATGGAATGACAATTTCTTCTGGCTTTTATCCAATTTTAAATTCATACCGGGAGGCAGAATCCTCTTTGGCGCCGGGCAGGAAAGAAGAGCAACACTCCTTAACTGCTATTATATGCCCATAAAAGAAGATTCGATTGAAGGTATTTTCGAATGGTGCAAAGAGGCCGCCAGGACCTATTCATTCGGCGGGGGTGTAGGCACCGACATATCGGTCTTAAGACCCAAAGGGGCACCTGTTAACAACTCTGCCATCTACTCCACCGGAGCTGTATCGTTTATGGAGCTCCTTTCCACAACCACCGGCACAATAGGCCAGGCAGGACGCCGCGGCGCTCTAATGATTACCATAGATGTAAATCACCCGGACATTTCGGAATTCATAGATGTTAAGAACGATGAAGAGAGATCTAAAGTCCAGTTCGCCAATATCTCAATCAAGATATCGGATGAGTTTATGGAGGCCGTTGAAGACGACACAGATTTTGAGCTCAAGTTTGAAAACGAGAAAGTAAAATTCAAGAAAACAGTACGCGCAAGAGACATTTGGGAAAAGCTTGTAAAATCCGCCTGGTCATCAGCTGAGCCTGGAGTGATTTTCTGGGATGCTGTTAAAAGATTCTCTCCAACCGAATACGCTGGGATGGAAGTAAACGGCGTAAACCCCTGCAGCGAGCAGGCGCTTGAAGACTATGGCAACTGCTGCCTAGGCAATATCAACCTTTCCCCCTTCGTAACCGACGAGTTTACCGAAAACGCTGCAATTGACTGGGAAAACATGGAGAAAGCGTTTAGATACGGCGTCAGATTCTTAGACAACGTGCTCGATTACAACATGAAGAAGCACCCACTCAACTTCCAGACTAAAGCCTCAACGCATTCAAGACGCATTGGCGTAGGATTCACAGGGTTTGGAGATATGCTGGCAAAGCTCAATATAAAATATGATACTAACGAAGCTGTGGAATTTGCGGACAAGATGTTTGAGCACATTAAAAACATAGTATACGAGGCAAGCACGGATCTCGCAGCCGAAAAGGGCAGCTTCCCGGCTTTTGATCTCGACACACATATGTCAAGACCGTTTCTGAAGAGCATAGACGAGCGCATTGGCGAGAAAATCAAAGAACAGGGCCTTAGAAACGCATGCATATTAACAGTCCCTCCTGTAGGCAGCGGCTCAGTGCTCGCAGGCACCACAAGCGGAGTCGAGCCCACGTTTGCGCTCTCTTACTACAGACACTCAAAATCGCTCTCCAAAGAGGAATTTAAAGTATTCCATCCGCTCGTAGGACAATATATGGATCAATTCGGCATAGACGACGAGAGCGAGCTTCCATCAACATTTGTAACATCACACGAAATAAAGCCCGAAATGAGAGTACGCATGCAGGGCGCTATTCAAAAGCACATAGATTCTTGTATATCGAGCACGGTAAATCTTCCGGCCGATATAACACTTGATGAAGTAGAAAAGGTTTATTTCCTTGCCTGGAAACTCGGCTGTAAGGGTATTACCGTTTACAGAGAAGGCTCAAGAGAGGGCATTCTGATTACAGAAGAGCAGGCCAAGGAAAATAAAGAAGAAAAAAATCTTCCGACCCAGACCCAGAACGAAGGGATGAACAAAACCCATCACCCCAACCCCATCTCATCCCTTCGTTCCTCCTCTCCCCAGCTGCCGGAGATAACCCCGATAAAGAGGCCTCTATTTCTTGAGGGCTTTACCGAAGTTATTAAAACCGGCTACGGGAATCTTTATGTCACAATTAACACCATGGACGGAAAACCCATAGAAGTATTCGTACAGATCGGCAAATCCGGCTACTCCACTATGGCGGATGCAGAGGCAACGGGAAGACTCGTGTCGCTTGCTCTGCGCTCGGGAGTAAACGTAAAAGATGTAGTCGAGCAGCTTGAAGGCATTGGGGGGTCTTCACCTGTGTTCTCGGAGGGTAAGCTCGTTATGTCTATACCTGACGCGATTGCAACGGTGCTTAAAAAACACTTCGTTACAGCCGCGCAAGAGGANCTTGAGACAAAAAGAGCTACGGATATGAACTTTGAGAGCTGCCCGGACTGCGGTGACCGTGCANTAGCATTTGAACAAGGATGCATGACGTGCAGGAGCTGCGGATATTCCAAATGTAATTAGAGATATAGACAAAGAAATTAACGTAGGATGCTGGAATATAAAACCCCCAAACTCTCAAAAAGAGCTTGGGGGTTTTTAATTGATTATAAATAAGGAGAAGCAAATGCAGAGTGAGAAAAAGGGGTCCGTGATTTCAGGAGTATTTTGGATGTTCCTGATCTCTATTCTCCTTTTCTGGCTTCCGTTTGTGGGCCCTCTCATAGCAGGCATTGTGGGCGGAAAAAAGGCGGGAAACGTAGAAAACGCCCTCATGGCCGTATTCCTTCCGGCTGTAGTGCTGGGAATCCTACTCTTCGCCTTCGCCTCAACCCTTACAGGAGCTCCTCTGATAGGTTTCGTAGCCGGAACGGGTGGGTTTATACTAGTGCTCTCAAACGTAGGTCCTCTACTCCTTGGAGCAATCATAGGCGGGATATTAGACTAGCTTTTAGATTATTCGGATGGCGTGATAGCCAAAGCAGCAATAAAGGGGCGGTTGGACACCTCACAAATCGCTCTTAATGGGAACTTTAAGAGCCTCTAATGTAGAAGAAAGAATCTGCTGCGACAGCGCCTGAGCTAAAACCCGGCAATGCCAATTAAGACATCCCTACTTTAAAAAGCTTTCAAGATGGTCTTTTACTTCAGAATTTGCCAGTTTCCCGAGAGCCGCCTTTTCGATCTGTCTTATTCTCTCACGCGTTAGATTGAAACGCTTCCCGATCTCATCGAGCGTATAGGTGCTCTGCTGTCCTATACCGAAGCGGAGCCTAAGAATCTCTTCCTCTCTCGGGTTTAAAAGCGTAAGTGCTTCTCTTAATTTATCCATAAGGTCGGATTTAGCGACAAGGGTATCAGGGATTACCGTTTCATTGTCTGCTATTGAGTCCAGGAGCGTCGTTTTCTCCCCGTCAAGAAGCGGAGTATCCAAGCTGATCGCGTCCTTAGTAGATCTCAATATGCGCTTTACTACTTCTACGGAAATACCGGATTTACGCGATATCTCCTTTGGTGTGGGCTTTCTTCCAAACTGCTTTGCAAGTATTGCATTGACTTTATACACACGGTTTGCCTGCTCAAGCAGGTACACGGGCACTTTAATTGTTCTGGTCTGCCCCTGAAGCGCCCTCAGGATTGCCTGGTGTATCCACCAGGAAGCGTATGTTGAAAACTTAAATCCCTTTCTGTGATCAAAACGCTCTACAGCTCTCATGAGCCCCATATTACCTTCTTGAATAAGGTCGGAGAGAGGGAGGCCTCGTCCCATATACTTTCTCGATATGGTAATTACGAGCCTCAGATTAGCTTTAACAAACCTCTGCTTAAGCCTCTTAGCATTTTCGGTATAGGCTTTGATAAAACCATTTAAGCTTTTAATGCGCTTTTGAATATTAGAGTGAGAATGGCCGTTACGTCCGTTTCTACTTCCGTTTAATCTTGCGCCCTTAAATTTTCCTACCGTTAGCCTGTCTACTATAAGCACAAGCTCCCTTGATTGTGCCTCGCACTTTTTAATCTTGGCCGAGATCTCCACCTCTTCCTGTGCCGTAAATAGAGGCTCTATCGACATGTCTTTGAAGTATACGTAGAGCAGCCTTAGCTGCTCATCGGGCGTATCGTCTGATTTTGTTTTTGTTCTGGAACCGGAATTTCCGTAACCGTTTTCTGAATCGTCTTCTTGAATGTAGCTACCAATGCGCTTTACATTGCTCACATCCTCTTGTTCCTCTGAAAACTCTTCAAAATCACCAACAGTTACAGAATCGTCAAACTCTTTAAGTTTTGTCTCCATACCCTCTTCCTTTAAGAGATATTTTAGACCTTCTATACAGCCCTAAACATGAGATTCTACTCTTTAGTTCGTCTTTAAACTTAAGCAATTGATGGGGTGGGAAAATCCTCAGCCTCCAAAATAAACAGCACAAATTCCGGGCTCTTTATTTATCTATATTTAGCAACGAAACACCAGATTAAACCTCAATCTTACAACACAAATAAGCACTACAAATACTGATCCACTTTCCGGTTACCGCCATTCTATCAAATTCTAAAAATTAATTCAACCTATTTTGCTTTGTTAAAATTTTCTTCTACCTGATCCCAATTAACAATGTTCCACCAAGCTGCGATATAATCGGGTCTCCGGTTCTGATAATTAAGGTAATATGCATGCTCCCACACATCCAGTCCGAGTATCGGTTTTAAACCCTCAGACACGGGATTGTCCTGATTCGGGGTCGATGTCACAACCAATTTACCGCTCCCGTCAAGTGACAACCATGCCCATCCGCTGCCAAATCTTGTAGCGGCAGCTTTCGCAAATTCTTCCTTGAATGTGTCTAGACTGCCTAGGGATGAATTTATGGCCTCGAGAAGCTCCCCTGTAGGTTCTCCTCCCTGTGGGCTCATTATTTCCCAAAAAAGACTGTGGTTTGCGTGTCCCCCTCCGCTGTTGCGCACTGCTCCCCTTATGTCTTCGGGCACGCTGCTTAAGTCCGAAAGTAAGTCCTCGAGACTCCGCTCACCCTGCTCGGGATGTTTTTCTATCGCTGCATTTAGATTATTTACATATGTTTGATGATGTTTAGTATGGTGAATCTCCATCGTACGCGCATCTATATGAGGTTCTAAAGCGCTGTAATCATAGGGCAATTTGGGCAATTCATAAGACATTACATCTCCTCCTGATCTGAATTGTTTGTGAATTGAAAACCGGCGCTATCGGTAATTTTACAGGAAATATCAATAAATTCTTACTCCGATAGAATCTTTTTTAGTATGGCACCTTGTGCCGCCAACTTCCTCATTATAACAAGATAATGTGGTTATGTCAAAAAAAATCACAAGATACTGTAATTTTTGCCCGAATTTACCCCTTAAGCGCTGTGTTTGACACCTATATTATTGCCTGGTAACTTTTACCAGTTAACAACATGTATATTCTGGATGCATGATATCCACGTTATCTTAGGTATACTAATAAAATGCAGGTATCAAAAACACTCGATTACGCAGTCAGGTCATTGACTTATATGGGAAACGATCCTGTTCTGAGACACAGCATGAAAGAGATCTCAGAGCACCAGAATATACCGCTCAGCTACCTCGCCAAAATTATGAGGAGGCTCGTAAAAAAGGGCCTGGTACGCTCAATGGTAGGCCCCGACGGCGGATACGTACTCAGGAAAACTCCGGGTGAAATTAAGCTTAGAGACGTCTACGAAGCGATCGAGGGTGAAATAAGAATGGTAGATTGCATGGACAAAGACAATATCTGTGTATTATACGACAACTGCGCACAGCTTCCGGTCTGGGACAAGGTGCAGATGTCCATGATTAAAATTTTAGATGATACAACCCTTCAGGACATGCTTAACGAAGGAGCTAGTATGTCTACCCGTCCAAATTAGGCGGTGCGTGTAGCTTGGAAGGCATGTCCACAGAACTTGAGTCTGGAGTTGGCAATAAAGAGCAGTAGACAGAGGGGTACATTCGATCAGACAGTACATAAGCTATTAAAGAAGGAGAATTAGTTATGAGCGTTGATCTCGAGAAATTAGCCGAACAGGAATATAAATACGGGTTTGTAACCGATGTCGATCAGGAAATCGCCCCCAAGGGTCTAAATGAAGACACCATCAAGCTCATATCGAGCAAAAAGAACGAACCACAATGGATGCTCGAGTGGAGACTCAAAGCCTATCGCCACTGGCTTACTATGGAAGAGCCCAAGTGGCCAAACGTGCAGTACCCGCCGATAGATTATCAGGGTATAAGCTACTACGCGGCGCCAAAGACAATTGAGAGACCGAAGAGTCTGGACGAGATTGACCCTGAGATTAAAGAGGCCTACGACAAGCTCGGCATCCCGCTTGAAGAGCAGAAGATGCTTGCGGGCGTAGCAGTGGACGCGGTATTCGACAGCGTATCAGTTATAACCACATTTAAAGAAACCCTCGCCGAGGCTGGAGTAATATTCTGCTCCATATCTGAAGCAGTGGAGAACCATCCGGAGCTCATAAAGAAGTATATGGGCTTTGTGGTGCCTCAAGACGATAACTTCTATGCGGCGCTCAATTCAGCCGTATTCACTGACGGATCTTTCGTATACATTCCCAAGGGCGTAAGGTGCCCGATGGAGCTTTCGACCTACTTCAGGATTAACGCTGAAAACACAGGGCAGTTTGAAAGAACGCTTATTATTGCCGAGGAAGGAAGCTATGTGAGTTACTTAGAAGGCTGTACCGCTCCCAAAAGGGACGAAAACCAGCTTCACGCGGCAGTAGTAGAGCTCATAGCCCATAAGGACGCAACTATTAAATACTCGACCATTCAGAACTGGTACCCCGGAAACGCAGAAGGAGTAGGCGGCATTTACAACTTTGTTACAAAGCGCGGCAGATGCCTGGGGAACAACTCTCATATCTCATGGACACAGGTCGAGACAGGCTCTGCGATAACGTGGAAATACCCAAGCTGCATATTAGAAGGTGACAACTCGGTCGGAGAATTCTACTCAGTAGCCCTTACGAACAGACGGCAGCAGGCCGACACCGGCACCAAGATGATACATATAGGAAAAAACACGAAGAGCACTATCATATCCAAGGGTATTTCAGCCGGGCTTGGACAAAATACTTACAGAGGGCTCGTGCAGATCGGCTCTGACGCGTCTAACGCCAGAAACTATACGCAGTGCGACTCAATGCTAATAGGGGACAAATGCGGGGCTCACACGTTCCCGTATATAGAAGTAAAAAATTCAACGGCTCACATGGAGCATGAAGCATCGACATCCAAAATCGGAGAAGATCAATTATTTTATTGCCAGCAAAGGGGTCTTAGCGCTGAGGACGCCGTTTCTCTAATAGTAAACGGTTTCTGTAAGGATGTATTTAAAGAGCTTCCTTTTGAGTTTGCGGTTGAGGCTGAAAAGCTCCTGAGCATCAGTCTAGAGGGTAGCGTCGGATAAGAATTCCTACCTAAATCAATAAATTACGAGAGAATACTGTCAAGGAGAATGACATGCTTGAAATAAAGAATCTGCATGTAAATGTAGAGGATCAGGAAATAATAAAAGGACTTAATCTCACAATTAACAAAGGCGAAGTCCATTCCATCATGGGTCCCAACGGCTCGGGTAAGAGCACACTCGCTCAGGTGCTTGCAGGACGTGACACATATGAGGTCACGGAGGGCGAAATACTATTTCAGGGTAAGGACCTCCTAGAGCTCGCCCCCGAGGAGAGGGCTTGCGAGGGAATATTCCTGGCCTTTCAGTACCCCGTAGAGATACCCGGCGTGGCCAACACTTATCTTCTGCGCGAAGCGCTAAATTCCGTTCGAAAGTACAATGGAGAGGAGCCACTAAAACACGTCGAGTTCGGAAGACTCGCTAAAGAAAAGATGAAAGTAATGGATATGGACGACACTCTGCTGAAACGCGCTGTGAACGCAGGTTTTTCAGGTGGAGAGAAAAAAAGGAACGAAATATTTCAGATGCAGATACTTGAGCCCAAACTCGCAGTTCTTGACGAGACCGATTCGGGTCTCGACATAGACGCACTTAAGATCGTTTCAGACGGAGTAAATGCGCTCAGAAGCCCCGAGAGGTCCTTTCTTATTATCACCCACTATCAGCGGTTACTGAACTACATTGTCCCCGACTTTGTACACGTGCTGGTTGACGGAAAGATCGTCAAATCAGGCGGTAAAGAGCTTGCGCTTGAGCTTGAGGACAAGGGTTACGGATGGATTGAGGACGAGTCAAAAGCGGCTGTAAACAATTAGCACGCCCAACGATCACTGCACTTGGAGAAAGAGAGCATATGAGTATTACCTTAATTGAAAAAGATAACGGATATAAAGACGGATTTTCGGAGTTCATCAAAAACTTTGCTTCGGCTGACCCGGATTGGCTTAAATCCATACGCGAAGAAGGCATTTCTACATTCGCAGAGCTCGGATTCCCTACAACCAGGAATGAGGACTGGCGTTTTACCAATGTAGCCCCGATCGCAAGATCGGCTTTTGAAATTTCTCGCAACGGGTACATAGAACCCTCACCGGAAGATTTAACAAAATTTATGTTCGAGGGCAGTACCAGCGCCGCTCTTGTATTTATTAACGGTAATTACGCACAGGGATTATCCCGGACCGAGAGTTTGCCCCAAGGCGTAATCGTATCCAGCCTGACAGAGGCTCTAAGGGACCACGGAGAGCTTGTACGTCAGCACCTGGCAAAGTACGCGGATATAAAAGACGAAGCTTTCACCGCGCTTAATAATGCGTTTTTTGAGGACGGGGGGTTTATCTATATTCCNAGCGGCACCGTACTTGAAAACCCGGTGCATCTGCTCTACGTATCCGCTCCGACTGAGAAACCCGGTGTCGCGAGTCCGCGCAACCTGATAATCGCTGAAGAAAACGCTCAGGCAAACGTTGTAGAGCAGTACGTATCACTTGAAGAGAGCGTTTATTTATCAAACGTTGTCACAGAGCTTGTAGTCGGCGAGAACAGTACGCTCGGGCATTATCTGATCGAGTGTGAGAGCAAAAAGTCTTTTAATGTTTCAACCCTAAGAGTGGAGCAGGGCAGAAACAGCAATATAAGATCGCATTCGGTACTCCTGGGCGGAGCTATCGTAAGAAACAACGTTCACCCGGTGCTTGCGGGAGAAGGATGCGACTCTTTAATCAATGGACTCTTTTTGCCCTCTGGCCGCCAGCATATGGACAATTACATGAAGGTCGAGCACGTAAGCCCTCATTCAGATTCAAGGCAGTTCTATAACGGCATACTGGACGGCCACTCAAGAGGCGTATTCCATGGGCGTATCATAGTCCATGAAGACGCTCAGAAAACAGATGCTAAGCAGACCAACAGAAACCTCCTGCTGTCCGATCACGCTCAGATAGACACCAAGCCCCAGCTTGAAATATATGCGGATGACGTAAAATGCACCCACGGAGCTACCATTGGGCAGATAGACGAGGACGCTATCTTTTATCTCCGCTCAAGAGGAATTTCCCAGGTAGCCTCTCGTGATATAATTCTAAACGCTTTTACAAACGAGACGCTGGATAGTATGAACGTGGAGTCGGTTAAAAATTACTGCTCCGCACTTGTTGCAGATTGGTTCTCGCAAAGGAAATCAGAAAATAATAAATAGGTAACTTAATCATGGCGGATTTTGAAAAAATAGCTAAGACGGGCGACATAGAGCCCGGAGAAATTAAATCCTTTGTTGTCGGCCCCGACATGATCGCCATATGTAACGTTGAGGGTACTTACTATGCATTCAGAGACGAGTGCACACATCAGGCTTTACCTCTGTCGGATGGAATGCTCGATGGAAAAACGCTTACCTGCTGCTACCATAGCGCTGAATTCAATGTGGAGACAGGTGAAGCCCTCTGCCTCCCAGCAGTAGACGCTGTTGAGACTTTCGAGCTGAAAATCGAGGGCGATGATATTTCTATTCTAATCGAAGATTAACCCCCCTTCTTTTCAAGTTATCCCACAATCCAAATTAATAATCCATAAGCATATTTAATATCCCCTCTGTAAAATTAGAACAGGCGTTTTGTTGCAAAAGACAGACCTATATATTAGAGTAAATTAATAGGGCTTAAGTTTGGGGCAACAACATAACGCGTCTTCCGGCGCATCTTAATATCTAAACCAACGAGAGGGTTATTATGCTGAATTTATATAAGCTCCTTATAACTGTAGTATTTCTATTCATTTTCTCACTAGGTTGTGACAACAACAATAACGCCACGATTCCAGATGATAGTCCTATTCCCCCTAACCCGCAGGACTGGGTGTGCCCTAGCTCTGTTGTAAACCTTTCACAGTGTAAGATAGACTCGTGGTGCGCTGCAAATGAAGACCGAGGCGAGCCGGCGCCGCCTGGGCTTCGTAACCCCCCTCCGCTTTCAGACTTGGCGATGAAAAATATGTTCGATGCTCAGTATCAAGAATTTGTCCGCGACAGACGCTACGCAAACGAGCTTGACTGGAACCGCGACCTGAACTGGCGTATGACAGGCCCGTATCTTGGAGCGTTCGGCTTCGGAGAATTCTTCGGTGTACACTCTTCAGCTGTCCGTATCTACTATTCCCCTGAAGTAATAAAGTGGCTTTGCGACGGCCGTGTGGGCGAGATTCCGGACGGCGCAATGATAATTAAGGAGCAGCACCCTATTAACGAGTCGCTAGGCATCATAACAGATGAAGACGGCTGTATGGAAATACCTGTAAGCGTTACACCTACGAGTTGGACTACTTACATAAAGAATAATTCCGCTTCTTTTGACGGATGGTATCAAGGCAGTGTTAGGGCGGCATCAACAGAAAACCCGGAGCCACTTTGGGAGATAGGAAACCCGCCCCAAGCAGTATAAGAACCTCAGGTAATCTCTGTAGAAGAACTATGCCCATCAAACTTAAGCGCGTATACGAGGAACCCGAACCGAGTGACGGCAAGAGAGTGCTCGTAGAGAGGCTATGGCCGAGGGGTCTGTCAAAGGATAAGGCACGTGTGGATATATGGTTAAAAGATGCCGCGCCATCGACCGATCTCAGAAAGTGGTTTGACCATGATCCTTCAAAGTGGGAAGAATTCAAGAAGCGTTATTACGCTGAGCTTGATGCGAATCCCCAAGTACTAACACCTATAGTTGAACTGCTCGGTAGCGAGACCATCACGTTCGTCTTTGCATCGAAAGAGGAGGCTTATAACAACTCAGCCGCTCTTAGGGAATATATAGAGATCCGGTCTAAAAAGAGCTGACTTCTTAATCCCCCCTGTCTGTAACCGCCCCTTCTGAGGCAGAAGATACGAGCCTTGCATATTTAGCCAGCACGCCCCGCTTCTCCTTTGGCTTTGGTTTTTTCCAGGCAGCTAACCTTTTCTTGATTTCCGCTTTTGATATCTTCAGGTTAATTTCCATCTTTTCAGCATCTATGGTGATAACGTCCCCGTTTTTGACTACGGCGATTACGCCGCCGTCACTAGCCTCGGGAGTTATATGGCCAACGACGAAACCGTGTGTGCCTCCTGAAAAGCGGCCGTCCGTTATAAGCGCCACATCATCACCTAGTCCCTTGCCCTTGACTGCCGAAGTAGGTGATAACATCTCTCTCATTCCGGGTCCGCCTCTAGGTCCTTCGTAGCGAATTACGATCACGTGGCCGGGCTTCACCTTACCCCCAAGTATAGCTTTAAGGCAAGTTTCTTCAGAATCGAACACTATGGCCTTCCCCGTGAAAGAATGCCCCTCTTTACCCGAGATTTTAGCGACAGCGCCCTCCAGGGCCAGGTTGCCCCGTAGAATAACAATATGGCTATCTTTTTTAATCGGTTTGTTAAGTGAATGTACTATATCCTGCCCCCTGGGATATGCACCTACGCTCCTTAGATTCTCCCTGACTGTTTTGCCCGTGACCGTCAGGCAGTCGCCGTGCAGCAGACCTGCTCGGAGGAGTATTTTGAGAAGCGGGGTGATACCGCCGATCTTGCAGAAGTCTGCCATCATATATTTGCCGCTCGGCTTTAAGTCGGCCAAAACCGGTGTCTTCTTACCTATCCTAGTAAAATCATCGATTGTAAGCTTTACATTCACAGCGTTTGCCATTGCAATTAAATGAAGCACTGCGTTTGTCGAGCCCCCAAGCGCAATAACAACCGTAATCGCGTTTTCAAATGCCTTCTTGGTCATGATATCGCTTGGACGGATGTTTTTCTTGAGAAGGTTCATCACTGCGGCACCGGCGTCTTTACAGTCCTTTTCTTTGTCTTTAGATATAGCGGCCTGCGCAGAGCTGTTCGGGAGGCTCATCCCAAGAGCCTCTATCGCCGAGGCCATAGTATTGGCCGTGTACATCCCGCCGCACGAACCAGGGCCGGGAATAGCGCTTGTTTCGATTGCCTTAAGCTCGCTGTCTGAAATATCTTTATTTGCGTGCGCCCCTACCGCTTCAAATACCGATACTATATCCACGTCCTGACCCCTATAGTTTCCCGGCATAATAGTGCCGCCGTATACGAATACCGACGGACGGTTAAGGCGCGCCATCGCTATAAGACAACCGGGCATGTTCTTGTCACACCCTCCTATGGCAACCAGCCCGTCAAACCCTTCCGCTCCCGCGACAGTCTCGATTGAATCCGCGATCACTTCCCTTGAAACCAGTGAGTACCTCATCCCCGAAGTACCCATGGATATACCGTCCGATACCGTAATTGTATTGAATATGATGGATTTTGCCCCGGCTTTGTCCGCCCCTTGAGAAGCGTCGCGAGCAAGCTTGTCTATATGCATATTACAAGGCGTGACCATGCTCCAGGTAGATGCGATACCTACGACAGGCCTTTTAAAATCCTTGTCTTTAAAACCCACAGCCCTAAGCATGGAGCGGTTGGGTGCTCTGTCGGCGCCTTCTACGACTAGAGAAGAGAATTTTCTAAAATTAACAGGTTTTCCAATTGAACTCTTTTTATT
>JGI24023J19991_10000661_pt1 | contig 26838 bp, 29 predicted proteins | sample Cruoilmetagenom1_FD_19991 | JGI IMG/M metagenome (IMG submission 19991) | reverse complement strand
TTAGATCGAAATAAATGAACATGAGCACAATGTTTTAATACTTGAGCTTTGCCAAAAATCAGTATTGCTAAAAAAAGTGTTAACTACTTTTGTATTCAAATAAAGGATGCCCAGTAAAAAGCCAAAATTTTTTAAACCAACTGTTTTTTCATTGTCAATCTGTCTGATCCTTTGTTTGGTATTCATTGAAAAGTTTCTATTTTCTGTAGATGCTGCATCGTTATAAAGGGGAGTGCCAAATTTGGTTTTCCCATACTCCATATAAATTTTCTGACCAGACAAATATCCACGAAGAAAGTTCGTCAACCGAACCGCAAGATCATTTGGCTTCATTGCTCTAACCTCCCCGGAATGACATGTCATTTGGATTTTGACTTTTAAGCGCTACTTTTTCCAGCCACCAATCAGATGCAGGTGGAGATGAAAAATCACCTGACCACCGCCTTTTTCCACATTGAAAAGCAGCTTGTATCCGGAGACATTCACATTCTCCTGCTTGGCCAGCCGTCGGCCGGTGGTGATCATTTCAGCCAGAATGGCATCGTCCTTATCGGTTAGATCGTTGATGCTCCGGATATGTCGTTTGGGAACGATCAACAGATGCACGGGGGCATGGGGATTAATATCACGAAAAACAACCACATTGTCGCTTTCGAAAAGAAAATCGGTATTCATCCGGCCGTTTGCAATTTTGCAGAAAAGGCAATCTTTTTCCATGACGGGCGTCTCCTGTTGGCGTCATCGCCGCGAGCAATCGCATGCGATCGAGAAAATCGGGTGGCTGGAAAGACGGTTTTGAAATGCCTGTTCCTACCGGTTCGCCCACAGCCTTGTCAAGAAGACAATTTCCACCGACGATTCCATCCGTCATTACTTCACTTCTGTCTTTCAAACACGATGAATATACATGAAATTCATTGGTTAAGTTTTAAATAGGCCGGCCGATAAGATATTATAGTTAAAAAAGGCGCCCGCCGTACCGGTAAGCGTGCCACCGGCACGCTACCGGATTCGCGATGACGGCAGGGTTTGATATATCATCCATGCTGAATAGCTTGCACTGAAAAGACCAACACCATGAATATCCTGATTGCAGACGACGATCCCGTCACCTTAAAACTATTGTCTGCTCGCCTTGGCGCGTGGCACCACACGGTTCATCAGGCTGCCGATGGCAACACCGCCTGGGAAACGATCCGTAGCACGCCAATTGATATTGTTGTCAGCGACTGGATGATGCCCGGACTGGACGGCCTTCAACTGTGCCGGCGAATACGAGATCGTCATGATGCCGGATACATATACCTGATACTCGTCAGTACCCAGGATTCAAAGGCGAACATTGTTCGTGGTCTGGAAAGCGGGGTCGACGATTACATCACCAAGCCCATCGACATGGAAGCCCTGCGCGCCAGAATTGAAATCGGTGTTCGTATCGTCAATCTGGAGCGAACCCTCAACCGCAAAATTAAAATCATCACCGCCAACCACTACCAGACCATCTGCATGTTCTCTAAAATAATGGAGGTTTTTGACGATGACCTGGGTGGGCACTGCCGCCGGACAGCCAAATTGGCCGTTGAATTGGCCCGACGACACCCGGATGTGGGTGATGCGGAAATTCCCATCATCGAGACGGCCGCCCTGCTGCATGACATCGGCATGGTGGGCACACCCAAAGCCATCTTAAACAAACGCCGCACCGAAATGGTCGATAACGAACGGCAGTTGTACCAATCCCACGCCGTCATGGGCGAACACATCATCGGTGAAATCGAAATCATGAAACCAGCGGCCCTGCTGGTGCGGATGCACCATGAACAGAACAACGGAAAGGGTTTTCCCGACGGCCTGTCCGGCGATGATATTCCCATAGGGGCACAGCTCATATCGGCGGCCTCCATGTATGACAACATGATCCATAAAGGAAAAATCCCCCTCGACCGCATCGCTGAAGCACTCCAACGAACCAGAGGCTACCAGTTGTCGCCGCAGGTAGTCGAATTGTTGCTGGAAATCAATGTGGTCCAGCAGCATGAGCAGGCACGCAAAACGGATCAGGAGCTATCACTGGATGACTTGGCTGCCGGTATGGTGATCGCGGCAAACGTACGCATGAAGACCGGCGCTTTTGTCATGGCTGCCGACACCGAATTGGACGACTACGTGATCGACAAACTGAAACACTACCATAATATCGGCGCCATCACCGCCAAGGTGCTGATTCGCAAATCTTCCGTGAGGACTTAAATGGATCTTGCAACCATCATCGGCCTGGTCAGCGGAAGCGCATTGATTTTGGTCTCCATCGTGATCGGCGGCAGCGCCCTGGTTTTCCTCAATATTCCCGGGTTTCTGATCGTCGTCGGCGGCACCTTGGCATCCACTTTCATCAAATTCACCATGGCCGATGTCATCGGCTCCATAAGTGTGGCCATGAAGGCCTTTTGGGTAAAAATGGAGGCGCCGGAAAACATCATCACGGAGATGGTGGAATTCACCCGTATTGCCAAAAAAGAGGGGCTCATTGCTCTGGAAAAGGAGAATCCAACGGATTCCTTTTCCGTCAAGGCGCTGAGATACCTGTCTGACGGCTATGACGAAGGACTGATCGCCGATATGCTTCACAAGGATATTCGCCTGATGGGGCAGCGGCACACCACCGGTCAGAATGTGTTTAAAGGCATGGGCGATTCGGCTCCGGCTTTCGGTATGGTCGGAACACTCATTGGTCTCGTCCAGATGCTGTCCTCCATGTCGGACCCGGCCAGCATCGGGCCCTCCATGGCCGTTGCCCTCCTGACCACCTTGTACGGTGCGGTCATCGCCAATCTCATCGCGCTGCCCATCGCCGACAAGTTGGCCCTAAGAAGTGAGCAGGAGCGGTTGAACAAAAGCATCATCGTGGAAGCGGCCATTGCCATCAACCGGGGCGTTTCCCCCATGGTGCTGGAAGAATCCCTCAAGATTTTTCTCTCCCCGAAAGCGCGGGAAGAATCCGAAGCCGAAAACAGCAACGCCGAGTAGCAGGTAAACGATGACTAACGACGTCCAGGAATGCCCCCCATGTGTAAAAGGTGCACCCATGTGGGTGACCACCTTTGGTGACCTGATGAGCCTGCTGCTCTGTTTCTTCGTGCTGCTGCTCTCCTTTTCTGAAATCGATCGCCAGAAATACAAGCAGGTGGCCGGATCCATGGAAAAAGCATTTGGCATGCAACGCAAAAAAAATGTCTCCGAATCATCCCGCCATGGACTGAAGATGATTGCCAAGGATTTTGACCAGCAAGCCATTGCCACACGCATAAAGGAATTTATCGGTCAAGAATTGGAAGAAAATTTTGACGAACTCTATGGAAGAATCGAAAAAGACGTCGAAATCGAAGCCGGCAAAAACCGGGTGGTCATCCGGCTGATGGGAGAAAGCACATTCGACTCGGGCAAAGCGGAAATCAAACCCGAGCTTAAACCGATGATCCTGCGAATCGGCCATATTTTAACCCAAAAAACCGCCGGCGATATAATCATCGCCGGCCACACCGATAATATTCCCGTCAGGGGCGGCCCCTTCCAGTCCAACCTCAAGCTGTCCATCGCCCGGGCCGCGACGGTGGCCCAATTCCTGCTGGATCAGATCGACATCGACCCCAAGCGTATCTCCACCATGGGTTTTGGTGAATATAGACCTATTGCGGACAACCACACTGAACCGGGGAGACGCAAAAATAGACGGGTGGAGATAATTGTCGGCACCGTGCCCCGGCCGCAGGACATGGCCGGAGAGGCCACCATCAACACACCGCACTAAAGAGCATTAACCTAGAAAATCCACCAGGGTGGGCTGAATGACCCGGGCAGCGGTGGCCAGCAGCACTTCATAGGCGGTCTGCTGAACCTGCATGTCTACCGCCGTCTGGGTAATATCGGCATCTTCCACGTTTTGGCGCATGCTTTCCACCGCGTTGCTGAAATTATTCCAATATTCATCGGTTCTTTCCATCCGTTTGTAGTCGGATGCAAAGTTGCTGCGGGCCAGTTGGAGCCGTTCACCAATCCGGGAAAGCGGCTCCACAGCATTCTGTGCGGCGACGGGATCAAAGGGATCGGTCAAGGCCGTCTCCAGGTCATCGAGGACCTGAAACAAGTTATCGCCGCCGTCGACGAATATCTCGCTACCGTCCGCTTCGATCTTAACGGTGATCCCCTCCCCCACCATCACCTGATGGGAACCGGAATCTCCGCCGTATGCGTATGGCGCGCTCTGATCGAACGGGGCCGTATCGGAGCGATGACCGGAAAAAAGATAATTGGCACCGTATTTGGCGTTGGATAAATCCAATACCTGCTGACGGATATGCCTGATCTCCTGGGCCAGGGCGGTTTTATCTTCCGTGTCCGGGTTCGATGCGATCTTTTTTGCATCATTGATATAGTCGCTGACCTGCCCCAGCACCGTTTCGGTGTACTCGATGCGGGTTTTGGCATCCAGAAGGTTTTCGCGATACTGATCGATGGTTTGCAGAGTCGTTCGACAATCCAGAATCTTGCCCATCCCGGTGGGATCATCCGAGGGTTTGTTGATTCGTTTACCAGTCGCCAGTTTCAGCTGCGTCCGCATGAGCTGGATGCTCTGTTTGGCCAGGTTGGACTTAATCCGGTCAGCCATGATTCGGGTGCTGATTCTCATCCTGATCTCCTCCCCCTGCTGTTATACCATCGCCATAAGCGTCTGGAGCATTTCGTCCACCGTATTCACCATCTTGGCGGCGGCGGTGTAAGCGCTTTGGAATTGAACCATGTTGACCATCTCTTCGTCCATGGACACACCGGAAACCTCCTCCCGATAGATAGCCAGTTGCAGAGACACCGTGGATTGATGATCGCCATTGATCTTGGCTTGGGCAACGAACCGGCCCGCATCACTGACCAGGCCATTATAATAATCATCCATGGTGGCGCTGCCACCGCTCATCAGCAGCCGGTTCTGGATCTCGGCCATGGCGATGGCATTACTGTTCCCGCCCGGCACATTTTCCGTATCGGCAGCGGCGGCAATCAGGTTGGTATCATCGCCGATCAAACCATTGACAGTGATATCAGAAGCGCCGGTAAAGGGTGTAAAAAAATCGAGGCCGGCATCGCCATTAAGATCACGACCGTCATTGTGTTGGGAATTGACGGCGTTGGCCATGGCAACGGCAATATCGTCCAGCTGAGTCTGATAACGCGGAATGATCTGATCCCGGGCCTCGATCCAACCCTTGAGTTTACCGGTTGAGATATCGCCGGTGATGTTATCCCGGCTGCCGGAGCTGCTTTCCCAGAACACATCCTGAAATCCGTTCGTATTCTTTTCCGTGGCCAAGTTCCACGAACGGGTCTGGTCCACCAGGGTGTGGCCGTTGGTGGTGGCGACGGTCAGGTATCCATTGGCATCTTCAAAACTGCCGACGTCAATCAGGCTGGAAAGTGTCTGCAGTTTCATATCCCGCCGATCCCTGAATTCGTTGGCATTTTGTACGTTACCGGTCTCCACCTCTGCAATTCTCAGGTTCAAATCGGCAATCTCGCGGGTCAGGGTATTGATATCATCGACCGTTCCGGTGATGCTGATATCGCTGTCCGCCAGGACCTGGGTCAGATCCCGGGACAATTTATTGAATACCAGGGTCAGGTTCTCAGCATTGGCCAGCAGCGTGGCCCGCTCCGTGTAACCGGACGGGTTGTTGGCCACATCCTGCCAGGAATTCCAGAATTGGGCCATGGCACCGTTCAAACCATATCCGGTGGCATCGTCAAACATCAACTCGGCTTTTTCCAGGATCTCCCCTTGTGCCTCCCACCGCCCCCCCTCTGAGGCGGCATCGGTCATCTGTTTCGCCAAGAATCGATCATAAATTCGCTGGATGACACCGGTGCCGCCTGCCGTCTTATTCTGATCCATGTTGAGACGCTGGCGGGAATAGCCGTCAGTATTGACATTGGCGATGTTATTGGCTGTCACCGTCAGTGCCCGTTGCTGGGTGACCAACGCACTCTTGGCGGTATTTAACATGCCGTATATCATGGTAGCCATGGTTTGTGCCCCTGCTATTGACTATTGATGTTCAAACGTTGCCACAGATGAACCGCCCCCCGCCGCTATGGTAACCAACTGCGGGTCGCGTGGTTCCGGTTTTTTGATAGACCGGGTTATCGTCCATGAGATTGGTCAGCAATCTTAACGAGCCCTTAATCAGATCCAGATATTGATTGATCAGCAGCTGGTTGCGCCTGTTTTTTTCTTGAACCCGGCCGATCGTCGATCGCAGGAGATCGGCACAGGCCATCAGTTTATCATCGTTTGGCGGTTTGGCAAATTGCGCCAGTTGGCTCACCGTCAAGGGCTTGCCGCCTTTTGCATATGCATCCGACAATTGATCAACCAGCGGTTTTCTTTTTCCTTCAAACTGTTGGAGCTTGATCACCAACGCCTCCTTTTCCAGTTGGACCTGGTCGAAGCGTTCTCTTCTCGAGAAAGAGATCGATGCTTCCTCTTCGGTCAAGACCTTTTCCATATCCTGGTAGCCGGTCGCCTCTTCATCCAGGGTGGTCAACAGTTTCAATATCATTGGTTGCATGGGCTTGTCCTGTGGGTTGAGGTGATCCTTTGAGATTGAGGTATTTTGGTAGTACGTGATTGTTTTCCAGGGTCTCGTCGATCATGTTCACGGCAATCCGATGAGATCTCCTGTTTACCATTGATCTTTTTTTCTCACGATCATCGATCATGGTTCGGCTCCCCGTATTATCGGCACTTTGCGGCAATGACTTTAATTTCCCTAACCGTCGACCCGACCATCGGCCCGGTTGCAAGGCTTATTTTTCTCCTTTAAGCTGGTTGAAAATCATGCGTGAAATGCCGATACCGCCGTTTTTCGCCATCTCGCCGGCGATTTTTTCATCCCGCATGCCGGTAAAGATCTCCTCGGCCATGGATTGGGGAAACAAGGTGGATTCCGGAACCGTTGCCCGCATTTCCCGAATCATGAAATTGAGCAAAAGGGATTCGAACTGCTCGCTGGCCTTCAGGAGGTCGTCATCTGAATCCTTGTCGCGCCGGACAGCCGACTTGGCGGTTGAAAGGGTTTGGTCGGAACGGAAATGTTGCAACTGAAAGATTGCGCCATCCGTTCCCAGCGGGTTACCATCGGCCATCATATCACCTCCAGATCCGCCTGCAGGGCACCGGCGGCCTTGATGGCCTGGAAAATGGCGATCAGGTCCCTGGGGGTGACGCCCAAGGCATTAAGGGCATTGACCACCTGGCCGATGCTCACCCCTTTGGGAACCACCACCAGTTGATTGGCATCTTCCTGAACATTGATCTGGGTGCTCGGCGTGACCGTCGTCCGCCCATCGGAAAAGGGTAACGGTTGGGAAACATTAACGTTTTCCTTGACGATGATGCTCAGGTTCCCGTGGGCGATAGCGATGGTTGAAATGCGCACCTGCTCTCCCATGACCACGGTGCCGGTGCGTTCATTGATCACCACCTTGGCCTCATTGTCCGGGTCCACCTCGAGAATGCTCAGTGAAGCCAACAGGGGAACCGTGTTTCCCATGTAGCGATCCGGGATCCTGATCTCGATCGTGCCGGCATCCTTAGCACGGGCAACCGGCTCGGCCAATTTGGCATTGATCACATCGACAACCCGCGCTGCCGTGTTGAAATCAGGGTTGTGCAGGCTGAACATCAGGCTGTCGCTATCGCAAAAATTATTGGGAACCTCCCGTTCGATGGTGGCCCCGGACAGCACCCGCCCCACGGTGGGAAAGTTCTTGACCACCGTCGATGCCATTCCGCCGGCGCCGAAGCCACCGGTGTTCACCGGGCCCTGTCCCACCGCGTATACCTTGCCGTCGATGCCTTTGAGCGGCGTCAGCATGAGCGTCCCCCCTTGAAGGTTTTTGGCGTCTCCGATGGAACTGACCAGCACATCAATCCGGTTCCCTCTCTTGGCAAAGGGCGGCAGCATGGCAGTCACCATGACGGCGGCAACGTTTTTCACCTGAATATCCTTCTGGTTGACGGTGACGCCCATCTTTTCCAGCATGGAAGCCATCGATTGTACGGTAAATGTGGCTTTTTTCCCGTCACCGGATCCGTCCAACCCTACCACGAGGCCGTACCCCACCAGTTGGTTCTCGCGAACACCGTTAATTTCGGCAATATCCTTAAGCCTGACGGCATCGGCGGCACTGTGAAATCCCATCCCGATAACAACCATCAGGGCAACCGACACGATTCGTTTCATCTTCATAAAACCGCCATTTCCTGGAGTTTAAAAGGGCCACACCGTCATGACGATATTCGTCAGCCAACCCGGTTTTTGCCGGTCATTGACCACACCCGTGCCGCTGTACGCAATCCTGGCATCGGCAACATAGGTAGAGAGCACCAGGTTGTTCGCTCCTATGTCGCGGGGACGCACCACACCGGTCAGTTCGATGATCTGATTCTCGTTGTTGATCAACACCTCTCGCGATCCGGTAACCACCAGATTACCGTTGGGCAGCACCTGGGTCACCAGCGCCGTGATATAAGCATTCAGGTCTCCACTGCGCTTGGTGGTTCCGGTGCCTTCGAATTCACTCTCCACACCGCCGGCCACTTTGGAAAACGGATTGAAGAACGGTTGATCGATCGGGTACCGCTTTTCTGCATTAAAAAAAGCATCCACACTGGCGCTCAGGGAGGAACTGCGATCCGTCGCCGTACTGGCCCTGTTGGTCGCCGCCGAGGATTCGGTGATTTTGATCGTGATGATGTCTCCTACGGTTCGGGCCTTCTGGTCGGTGAACAGGAAGATCAAGGGTGCATCATCCTGCCACAAGGCGCCATCCGGGGCCAAGCCGGCTTCGGGGATGGCCACCGGCGTTAGCGGATTGGCTGCCTGTTCGGCCGGTTCATACTGCGGTGCCTTGGATTGAACGGGTCCACCCATTCCAAAGAAACCACCGGCACAACCGGTCAGTCCGATGCCCCATAAAAAAATAATCGCCAGTCGTCCGAACCTGTGCGCAACACTTGTTTTGAATTGATGGGTCATCATTCACCTCTCTAAAAATCAACGACAACGGAACCCGGCCCGATTACCCGGGCGGTTACGATGCGTTTGGAGTCCGTATTCACCACCCGCACCATCTCCCCTTTACGACCCTGCTGTTTGACCATGCCGGTAACGGAAATGGTCATGGGGCCGGAATTGGCGACGATCTTGACGATATCCCCCCGCTTGACCAGAGGCGGTAAGGCAATCATGCTCGATTGAAGCACGGTATTGGGATAGATCATCCGTGTGGTCCGATTTCCCAAAGCGTCTTCGATGCGACTGACGGTATCCGATGGCATCCTCGCCAGGTCGCGCCGTTCCACCGACAGATGGGACAGTTCGATATGCTGATGCTTGCCAAGGGGGCGGTTGACCGTGACCACATCCGCCATAACGGAAATGGTTGCATTCACCCACAGCTTGCGCGCCGGTTCGCCGTCCACAAAGAGATGCAGGGCCAGCATGGTGCGGCCCAAATAATCTTCATTGCGGTTAGGCACGATTCGATAGGACAGTTTTCCCGTGGAGAGCGCAATGGTCTCATCGAAGGTAATGCGGCTGATGCCGACATCTTCATTTTTCCATGGCATCCGGGTGCGGATCGCCGTTTCGACTGCCCGCTGGATGCGCCGGACAGGCAAGGTGGCCGCCCGGCGGGCAATGCGCACATCCTGGGGGCCTTTGTAAATGAGTGCACCGGTGTCAACACCAGCCTGCCTGAGACGGATGCGAACATAGTCGATACTCACCAACCGGGTCTGCCCGGGCTGGGGGGATTTGGCCACAACAGTGGCGCCCAATGATTGCAGCTGCGATTTTGAAGGACCGCGTAAAGAACCGATATCGGATAAACGAACGGCATCCTGATCGACCACGACCGAGGCTTTAAGCGTGAGACAGGTGCCTTCAGCAGGAAATGCCGCCGGTGTAAACACAAACAGCATGAGGATTAAAATCAGGCATGCACCCGGCCTGATCGAGCTTTCGTATCGTTGAATGTCATGAGTCATCATTGGTACTACCGTCTCAAGTTGGTTGCCGTCTGAAGCATATCGTCGGCGGCCTGGATGGTCTTGCTGTTGGTTTCATAGGCCCGTTGAGCCACGATCATGTTAACCATTTCATCAACCACGCTCACGTTGGACATTTCCAAATACCCTTGGGCAAGGGTGCCGTAGCCGACCTCCCCCGGCGTCCCGGTGGTGGCATCTCCCGAAGCGGCCGAGGGGATGAAAAGATTCCTGCCGATGCTTTTCAAGCCGGCCGGGTTGATGAACTGGGCCAGTTCAATATTGCCGATCTCGGACGGCTGGTTTTCTCCTGCCAGCAGCACCGACACCGTACCGTCAGTCCCGATTGAAATAGCCATGGTATCGGCGGGAATAGTAATTTCCGGTTCCATGGGGAACCCGTCCGACGTCACCACCCGGCCGTCGCTGTCCAGCTTGAATGTACCCGCCCGGGAGTAACCGATTTCCCCGTTGGGCTGGATCACCTGAAAAAAACCGCCGCCTTCGATGGCCATATCCAGGTCATTCTGGGTGTGGTTAAATTCCCCCTGGGTGAACATCTTCTGGGTAGCGGCGGGACGGACACCATGCCCCACCTGAATACCGGTGGGCACCTGTGTGTCTGCCGAGGACGACACCCCCGGTGACCGGATGGTCTGGTAAAGCAGATCCTGAAAATCCGCCCGACTTTTCTTGAATCCGGAGGTGCCGACGTTGGCCAGGTTGTTTGAAATTACATCGATGTTCAATGTCTGGGCCTGCATTCCAGTGGCCGCGGACCATAGGCTTCTGATCATGGGGTCCTCCTGTAAGTGAACGGCAAGGGGTTGGGCCTGTGAATCGAATTTGACTGACCACGGGCGTCAGGTCGCTCTTTTTATGTGGTTTTGCCCACACTATTGATGCTTTTGGATGTCGCTTCGTCAGCGCTTTTGATCACTTTCTGATAGGCGTCAAAGGCCCGGGATGTTTCAATCATCTCGGTCATGGCCTGTATCGGATTGATGTTGGCGGTTTCCAAAGATCCCTGGCTCAAGGTGGTGTTTTCCGGCCGCTCTCCGGCACTTTGCGCATCCGTGGTAACAAATCGGCCGTTGCCGGCCTTTTTCAGGGTGTCACGGTTGATAAAATCGGTGATCTGCAGCCGGCCCACTTCGTCGCCATCGACATACACGTTCCCCTGCATGTCGATCTCAACCGTTCCTTCCTCCAGGGTAATTTCACCACCTTCACCCAATACCGAATGGCCATCCGGTGTAACCAGCACCCCTTCGGTATCCAAGGTAAAGTTTCCCTGGCGGGTATACTGGACACCATCAGGGGTTTGAATGGAGAAAAAACCGTCGCCGTTGATGGCCACATCCAACGGGTTGCCGGTCCGGCGAAGGGCGCCCTGACTGAAATCGACAATGGTGGAAAAGGGCGGGGCATAGGGTGACAACGCTTGAATCCCATCAATGGGCGTTTCGAATACCTGGGATTCGCTCTCTTCCGGAATCTGAAATATGGATCGATCTCCTTTATAGCCGATGGTATCGATGTTGGCCACATTGTTGGAGAGGACTTCCAATCGCAACTGTTGAACCAGCGCCCCGGCTGCGGCAAGGTACATTCCACCACTCATGGCTTGGACTCCTGTGGGTTTTTGTTTGGTGTGTTCATATCTTGTCTATTTTTTGCAACCTGTGTGCCACAACAAGGATCCTCCCGGGCGCCTCTGTTTGGCAACGATAACCGGACATGCCCCCCCCCGATTGAAAACAAAAAACCGGTAGGCAACAAATGCCTTACCGGTCTTTTTTTCCCATCGACATGAAAAAGGAGGAATGGCGGCATCAAAGGGCATTCAACCGCATGACCATGGAGACTTCCGCCTCGGGCAATTCCAACTGACGGGCGATTTTCGGCATGCTTATCCCCTCGCGGACCATGGGCGAAATTTGCTCATAAGACGACCGGCAATCGTCGGATACTTCCATCGCCGCGGTCGGAAACGCGTCGAGGCTGTGGCCCATCGACGGTTTTCTGACGACCACGCCCAGTTTTTGGCGTTCCTGCTCGATGGTTTGGGCCAACGCAGCCAGCATGGAATCGGTTTTCCGGCTCATGAGGAAAATGAGTGCCCGGTGTTCGATATCGTGATCCCGACATGAGGCATTGCTTTTCGAATCGTGCGATGTGCACCCTCGCTGAGGATCGCTTTTCAAAATAGTGCGTGTGATCGTCCAGAATTCGTTCAGCAATCCGGCAATACCGCGCCAAAGTTCATAGCTGGCGTGCAACATGTTCACCTCTCCTTTTTCTATTTACCGACACGATCACTTACGCTTCCAACAATCCGTCCCGGCGCAGTTTGCCTCTCAAATGAATAATGGCCTGGGCATGGATCTGCGAAACACGAGATTCGGTAACATTCATGACCTCGCCAATCTCCTTCATGGTCAATTCGTCGGAATAATAAAGGGATACGACGAGTTTTTCCTTTTCCGGCAACAAGTCGATATTCTTGGCAATGGTGGATTTGATCTCTTTCATCGTGGTCAAGGACAGGGCGTCATCGGCATTGCCATTGGCCATGGAACGGGAAAGGGTCGCCGTATCGTTTCGAGAGGCATAGCCGATCTCTTCAAAGCTGACGAAAGAGATGCTGGACATCCGTTTTACCTTATAAAATTGTTCCAGGTCCATATTCATCTCATCGGCCACCTCTTCATCGGCGACTTCCCGGCCCAGCTTCTGTTCCAGGTTCAAATAGGCTTTTTCCAGATCCCGGATTTTTTTGCGGGTTGTGCGGCCCAGAAAATCACGGGATCGCAGTTCACTCAATACGGCCCCCTTGATACGAAATACGGCATATGTGATAAATTTATTGTCACGGGTGGGATCGTATCGTTCGATGGCCTGAATTAATCCGATAATCCCCACATTGATCAGGTCATCCACCTCGATGGTGGCCGGCAGATGAACCGCAATGCGGTTCACGATACGCTTCACATAGGGAAGGTATTCGTTGATAATCTGATTTCGCAGTAAATGGCTCTCTTTTCCGAAGTTTTCTTCCCTCGATTGCGCTAGATCCATGTTTCTCTCCACGATTTTGGAATTCTTCCGTTATGCTTTTGGAACATCCACCTTTCCATGACGGGAAAAGCTGGATTAGCGTCAGGCGGTTCCGGCCTGTTCCATGATAAAAAGTTCGCGATTAAAGGAGCGACGGTCTGCTGCTTTTCCATGGCTCAAACGATATCCTGCCAGATCAAAGGCCGGTGTTCCGATCGGCAAATCATGGGCTGAGAACGGGCCAGTTTATGGGCCAGTTCGGCGAAATTTCGACTCGCCTGACTCATGGGAGCCATTTCACTGACGACCTTCTGTTGGCGGACACCGGTTTTCACATTGCCGTCAACCAGCACGCTTCCGAAATATTCGATGGACACATCGAGAAAACGATCGGCCACCAGACAGAGCTGCCGGCTGACGTCATCGGCCTCTTTGGTATTTTTTGCCATATTGACGAGCAGCCGGAAATGTTTTTCCCGGTATTTGACCGAGAGGATCTTCATCAATGCGTAGGCATCGGTAATAGAGGTCGGCTCGGGCGTAACCACCACCATAATCTCGCCGGCCGAAGCATTGAAATAAAGTACATTGGAGGATATCCCGGCGGCCGTGTCAATCAACACAATGTCGTAGTCAGACAAGAGTACATTGAGTTTGTTGAAGATTTCCATTTTCTGGGTAGGTGTCAGTCGGGTCAGTTCCTGAATCCCCGACGAGGCCGGCAGGATCTTCAAATGCCCCGGTCCGCTGACAATGATCTCCGACAATTTTTTCTTACCCGCAATCACGTGAGAAAGATTGTACCGGGGTGTCAACCCCAACAACACATCCAGGTTCCCCAGACCCAGGTCCGCATCGAAGATGAGCACCCGCTGTCCCGCCTTGCACAAGGCATACCCCACGTTAGCCACAATATTGGTCTTTCCCACACCGCCCTTACCGCTGGTAATGGAGATTACCCTGGCCTGCGGTTGCCGCATTTCACCCGTTTTAATCATGAAATGCTTCTGTCTTCTTTTCTGGTTCAGACTGATGATCCGTCCGGTATTATCAAAATTTGGCATTGCCGTCTGTTCTCCCAGGTTAAATGGCGTTCGAGCATTGATAACCGATGGCCCCAGTTACATGATTCTTGATCATGCTGCCGTTGCAGCATGCCTGGCAAGGCTTGAAGCCCCCGGCCATGGCTTGTTCCATGCTGTTGAACGCGGTAATCATCTCCGCGTTGATCCGCATTATCGACTTGCAGTTTGGACGATGAAATAGTTCGGAATTCCGGTTGGCCACATATTGGATTGAATCGCTACTATCACCACTGATCTTTGAATCGGTTTCAATCTGCCTGATATGACTGGAAAAATCGGTCACCTGCCCGGCGACGGGCGTATTCGTCGGGAAAAACCCCGCCAGCCTGTCGGCGGTTATCTCTTGCAGGTCATCGAACAGATCAACGCCGTCACCGCAAAACGAGGACGAAAGCCGCACTTTCTTCAGCAGCCGAAAAACGGGGCCCTCCCCGATCTGCTCATCCATATGGGTGAAAAGCAGACGATTCACACCAAAAGGCAAGAAGGCGCTTACGGTGGCCGCCAAGACCTCTTCCCGGACGGTTGCATTGGCCACCAGATGGGTTTCATCCGGATTGGCCAACCGGAGCAGTGCGCCAACATCGTCCATCATGGATGCGTCCCGCTTGCTCACTCCCGGCGTATCGATCAAGACCACATCTACGTTCGCCAGATCATTCAACACCTTTTGCAGGTGCTCGGCATCATGGACGATCGTCAGGGACAGGTTCATGATGCGCCCAACACTTACCAGCATGCTATTTGCTCCGACACCAAAACGATCGAGGCTGATCAGGGCGGTCTCTTTTTTCTCAATGAACCGGCAATGCCGGGCCAGTTTGGCCACCGTAGTACTTTTTCCCACACCGGACGGCCCAACCAGGGCAATAATTTTCCGTTTGGCGAGATCGCGATAAAATGGTTCGGCAACCCGATTATGGCCGGCCTCATTTGGGTTCAGTTGAACAATTGACACCTCGCTGGCGTCACAACCGATCTCGGTTTGCAAATCGGGTTCGGCTTCGGTTGAAATCGCCCCGGGCGCCTGCATGGTGTTGTTTCGATCGTCGCGAACGCGGGTAAGATCCAATGCCGGCGCCGGGTTCGAAGATGATTTGATTTTCGGATCTAACAGCTTATTGGTTTGCGGTATCGACGAGAGGGAAACACGATCGGTCTGAGATTCGGCATCCAGATGTTTCGATAACATGCCGGAAAAATCATTGTCACCATCGGTCTCTTCCTCCGGGTAGTCGGTGGCGGCAGTGATTTCGACACTCTTTTTTCTCAAGGCACTGAAAAACCCATCGGGTCTGATCTCTTTGGCCGACAGAATCACGGCATCGCCGCCAAACTCACTTTTAACCAGGCGAAGGGCATCGGTCATATCGGTTGCTTCAAAGCGCTTAATCTGCATCTGAGGCCTCCACGGTTCCAACTATTTGTATCTTGGCACTGCTGACAATCTCATCATAGGAGAGTACTGCCAAGCCGGGAATGAAACGGTCGGTCAGCTTTTTAAATTGGCAACGGATCTGGGCGGAACAGACGAGCAACGGCTGAACACCCAAGGATTTATAATCCTCCATCTTAACGCTCAGGTCATCCATGATGGACTTGGCATAGGCCGGGTCGACGGCCAGAAAGGTTCCTTGATCGGTCTGTTGCATAGATTCGGCAATTTTCTTCTCTACCCGCTGGTCGAGCGTGAGGACATGCAGCTTTCCGTCTTGCGTCTGATAAAAACTGGAGATGGTACGGGCCAAGGCCTGACGCACGTGTTCGGTCAAGATATCCAGTTTTTTGGTGGTCGGCGCCCAGTCTGCCAGGGTCTCCATAATGGTTAGCAGGTCCCGAACCGGCACCTGTTCCAGCAGAAGATTCTGAGTCACCCGGACCACCCCGCCCAAAGTGACCAGATTGGGGACCAGCTCCTCGACCACTTTGGGATGGCTGGCTTTCAACGTATCGAGCATTTTCTGGACTTCCTGTCGGCCTACCAGTTCGTGGGCATGGCGGCGAATCACATCCGAAAGATGGGTGGTCATAATGGTCGCCAGATCCACCACGGTGTACCCTTTTGCGTTGGCATCCTCTCGGGCCGCGGGTTTGATCCAGAAGGCCTCCAGTCCATATGTGGGCTCCCGCGTGGCAATTCCGCTGATTTTCGCATCGGCAGATCCCGGATTCATGGCCATGAGATGGTTGATCATCAGGTCGCCGGCGGCCACTTCGATCCCTTTTAATAAAATGGAATAGGCACCCGGTTTGAGTTTCATGTTGTCCTGGATGTGGATGGACGGCACCACAATGCCAATCTCCCGGGCAATCTGCCTTCGGATGGATTTTATCCGTTCAAGCAATTCGCCATCCTGCTCCACATCCACCAGCGGAATCAGCCCATAACCGACCTCAAGGGCCAGCACGTCTATGGGGGGCAGTGGTTTGAATGTTTCCGGTGGCTTCTCTTCGGTCATTTTCTCTTGCTGCAGGGTGATTTCGCGAGACTCCGCCACTTTTGCCCGTTCGGTTTGAAATACCAGATAGGCCACGAACCCGACCGTACCGGATAATATGAAAAAAGGAATGGTCGGCAATCCGGGAACCAGTCCGAAACCGAAAAGCATAGTGGCTGCCACCACGAAGGCCCGGGGCTGCACCAGCAACTGGCTCCCGATTTCCAACCCCAGACTTTTTTCAGCACCGGCTCGGGTAACGACGATACCGGCAGCCGTGGAAATTATCAGTGCGGGGATCTGGCTGACCAAACCATCGCCCACGGTCAGCAAGGTATAGGTCTGGGCGGCGTCGGCAAAGTTCATCTTTTTTTGAAATACACCGATGGCCAGACCGGCCAGGATATTGACGAAGGTAATGATGATGCCGGCAATGGCATCACCGCGCACAAACTTATTGGCACCATCCATGGCCCCGTAGTATTCGGCCTCGCGACTGATCTGTCGCCGTCGCTCCCTGGCTTCGGTCTCATCGATGAGGCCGGCGTTCAGATCGGCATCGATACTCATCTGCTTGCCGGGCATGGCGTCCAGGGTAAACCGGGCGGCCACTTCGGCGATTCTGCCGGCGCCCTTGGTAATCACCATGAAGTTGATCACCACGAGGATAACAAAAACGATAAATCCGACGATGTAATTCCCGCCGACCACAAAATCGCCGAAGGCCATAATCACCTTGCCGGCGGCCTGGGTGCCCTCGTTTCCATGAAGAAGGATCATCCTGGTGGATGCCACGTTCAAGGAAAGTCGGAACAGCGTGGAGAGCAACAACAGCGATGGGAAAGAGGAGAGATCGAGTGGTTTGAGGATGTACATGCCTACCAAAAGGATGATCAGGGCGAGGGTGATATTGAAAGTCAGGAACAGGTCCAACAGCATGGACGGAATGGGAATGACCATGACCATCAGAATGGCCATGGCGGCCAATCCCATTAAAACATCGGTATTGTTGGTTACAAAGGCGAACCGATCGAGGTATTGTTTGCGTTCGGCAAGTTCCATGATGCGTATTGCAGCTCCTTGATTGCGGTAACGTTACACCTGGAAACAGCATATTCCATGCCTATCGTTGCTTTCCGCATAACACAACAACGAACCCGGATTGAACAGCTTGACTATATTCACAATATTTTTCTTATTGGTTTTTTAGGAATAAAGTATCGATTCAATTAAGCGATCGAATCAGGCAGACCCAAAGGAGGAGCGTCAATTTTTTGTCCGCATGCCGGCCGGACGTCTGAAAATGGATAACGTCGGGGCGAGGTCGAGATTCGATATTTGGGAGTAATGGTTTTCATATCGTCACGGGTTCGAGAAAGATGGCGACGCGACATGTTGCCGGAGGCAAAGGTTGGACCTTTTAGGAGACCGTCAGGTGTTGACCAGACCTTTAAGACGATAAACATAGGCAAGAATTTCAGCGACGGCACGGTACAGGTCGGCCGGTATAAAATCGCCTATTTCCGTTGTTTTGAACATGGCTCTGGCCAGCGGTTTGTTCTCGACCAAGGGGATATCATTTTCGATGGCGATGGACTTGATCTTCTGAGCGAGAAAGCCGGCGCCCTTTGCCACCACGGTGGGTGCCTGCATCCCCTCTTCATATTTGATGGCAATGGCCAGATGGGTGGGGTTGGTGATCACAACGGTGGCTTCGGGGACCGCCTCCATCATCCGTTTTCTGGCCATTTCGCGCTGGACGGACCGAATTCTGGCCTTTACTGCCGGATCACCTTCACTTTGCTTGTTTTCGTCCTTGACTTCCTGTTTGGTCATCTTCAAATCCTGCTGATGCTGCCATTTGGTGTAGGCGAAATCGAGAACGGCCATGAGAAAGAGAACCATGCAGGTATACAGACACATCTGAAATGACACCTGACCGACAAACTTCAGGATATTGCCGACACTCAACTGCATCAGGCCGGGAATCTGATCCAGATAGCGATTGAGGACGATGAAAGCGACCCCACTGATGATGGTCAGCTTGATAATGGATTTTATCAGTTCCACTAGTGATTTGAGGGAAACTAACTTTTTTAACCCGCTGATGGGATTGAGTTTGGCCAGATTGGGGCTTAATTTCTCTCCGGTTATCAGGAAACCAAATTGCGCAACATTGCCGAGGACACCACCGGTCATGACCACCAGCATCAGGGGAATCAGGACGATAATACAATTGAGAAAAACATCCCACAACAAGGTGTGCACCGTTTCGGTCGCCATGGTCATGGTTCCGGCCCGTTGATACATGGCACGCATGGTGTCGGTCAGCCGACCGAGCATCCAGGACCCGGCAAAAAAAAGAACGGCAACACCACCGGAGAGAATTAATACCGAAGGAATCTCCCGGCTTTGCGCCACATTGCCCTTTCGGCGGGCATCGGCGAGTTTCTTTCCGGTCGGTTGTTCGGTTTTGTCCTGACTCGAGCCACCGGCCATGGGTCACCCCGACCCCATGATTCTTATCAGGTCGAACACGGTCACCTGATAAGATGAAAACAGATCGATCAAAAAAGCCGTCAGATAGGGAGCAACGATGATCATAAAAATCAGACCGATCACGATTTTCAATGGCATGGCAACGATGAAAATATGCATCTGGGGAACGGTTCTGGCCACCAGGCCGAGGCCCACACTGACAACCAACATGACGGCGATCAGGGGGGCACCCACTTTAATGGCCACGACAAACATGTTGGCGGCCAACCGCATCATCATCTCCACCAATTGGGGACTGATGTGCATGGACAGCAGCGGAATAACCTTATAGCTGTCAACAATCGCCCGAAAGAACATATGGTGGGCGTTGATGGCAAAAAATAGCAGCATGGCCGTCAAATTGTAAAACTGGGCCAGAATCGGAATCTGAGCACTGGTGGTCGGATCCACCACATTGGCTACGGCAAACCCCATTTGAAAACCGGCGATTTGTCCGGCCAGTTGAACACCGGCAAACAACAGCTTTACCGACAGCCCGATGGTCACGCCGATGGCAATTTCGGAGAGAATGCCGATGACAAAAGTCATCAAACTCAAATCCTTCACACTAACGACAGCATCCACCACCGGTAGCAACAGGATGCTTGCCGAAAAAGCCAATCCTGCTTTGAAAACAACCGGAATGGTTGCAGAATCCAGAATCGGCGTACTGAAAACGATGGCGGCAACCCTGAGAAAAATCAGCAGTACGCCGTAAAATGCGTCAAGGGGGATATTAAACGTTGCCATCGTTCCTATCCATCGTTACCGCTATCGAATGTAAGTAGGCAGGTTGATGAACATGTTCTGGGTGAACCCGATGATGACCTTCATCATCCAGGGAAAAAAATAGAGCATCGCCAGAGCCACACCCAACATCTTGGGCACAAAGACCAGGGTCATTTCATTGATTTGGGTGGCGGCCTGGAACATGCTGACCAACACCCCGGTGATAAGACCCACGGCAAGCATGGGTGCGGCAAGAAGGATCGCCGTTTTGATGGCCTGCATAAAAAAACCGGTGACAAATTCAGGGGTCATGGGTAAACACTCCTTCAGGCAAAGCTTTTTACCAGGGATCCGACGATCAGGTGCCAACCGTCGGCAAGCACAAAAATCATCAGTTTAAAGGGTAGAGACACCGTAACGGGCGGCAACATCATCATCCCCATGGACAAAAGGACGCTGGCCACCACCATGTCGATAATCAAAAAGGGCACGTAAAGCATAAAACCGATCTGGAAGGCTGTCTTCAGTTCGCTGATAATGAAAGATGGGATCAGCACCATGGTGGGAACCTCACCGATATTGGCAGGACGCTGCATCTTGGCGATACTGACCAGCAGGGCCAGATCCTTTTCCCGTGTCTGGGTAATCATGAAATTACGGATGGGGCCAATCGCTTTGTCCAGCGCCTGCATCTGATCGATCTCCTTGGCCAAAAGCGGCTGTAAGGCTTCCTGATTCACCTGATCCCACACCGGTGCCATCACGTAAAAGGTCAAAAAAAGCGACAGGCCGATCACCACCTGGTTGGGCGGCAGTTGGTTGGTCCCCATGGCCTGTCGAAGCAGGGAAAAGACGATGGCGATGCGGGTAAAAGAGGTCAGCATAATCAGGATCGACGGTGCCAGGGAAAGCACGGTCGTGAGCAAAAACAGCTGCATGACCATGGCCACTTTTCCCTGATCCGCCGCTTGATCCAGACCGATGCTGATCAGCGGTGCCGGCGTCTGCCCCCACGCACTGCCGGCCGACACGACAAAACCAACCAGTATGATCGCCGACACACCAAACTGGACCATGGCTTTTTTTATCCGGTTGCATCGGCAAACCGGTTGTGGAGCGGTCGTGATTATCACGGCACACCCTTTCCCTTGAACCCGCCGCCGATTTTTTTCAATCGATCGGTCAGCATCGGTCCGAAGGATTTCGATTCGCCGGACGGCATCTGCGGAACAATGGTCTCATCGAGGCTATCCAGCAGGTTGATGCGATCACCGGAAATACCCAGCACCAGCACCTTTCCCGGTACATGGACCAAGGAAATGGTTTTTTTAACGCCAATGTAGTGGGTTTCCAGCACTTGGATCCGTTTTCCACCGGTAACGCCTATCCGCCGGCGGGTGAGTCTTTTCATCCCGTACAAGAGAAAAAGAATGATGCCTAGTACGACCCCCAGTGAGGCAATCATTTTCAAGCCGGCAGTCATCATGTCAGGCGTACCGTTCATCCCAGTTTCTCCAATCGTTCGACCGGACTGATCACCTCGGTAAGGCGGATACCGTACTTCTTATTCACCACCACCACATCACCTTTGGCAATCAACCGGTTGTTTGCCAGAATTTCAAGCGTATCACCGGCCTCTTTGGACAGTTCGATGACCGCTCCCTGACCCAGTTTAAGCAGATCATTGATCAACATCTTCGTGCGCCCCAGTTCGATGCTAATTTCCAGGGGAATGTCCAACAGCAAGTCCAGATTATCACCACCGTCACCCGCTTTACCGGAGATGGTGTTGGAAATTTCAAATGTTGCTGATGGCGGCGCTGTCGGCTTCTCGTCGGTGGCAAGCTCGGCGCTGACTTGATTCTTATTTTCGGTCATCGATTATCCCTTTCCCCGGTCCGGATCGATCAATTCGGTAATTTGAACCGCCTTGTTGCCTTTAACGACGCCGGGCATCCCCAGATATTTGGGGACACGTTCAATATTCACAACCACGTTGTTCTGAGGACCGGTGTTCAATCGCAGGATGTCGTCCACCTCAAAATTTAAAATATCCTGAACGGTATAAACGGTTTTTCCCAATTCGGCGACGAGATTGACCTCGGTACGTCCCAGAAGACTGCGGATTTCATCACCAAACGAACTGGCCCGGTCTTTTTCGCGAAGATAGCTGGAACTCAGCTGATCTTTGATGGGTTCCAGCATGAGGTAAGGCAGACACAAGTGGATGTTGCCGGAAAACGACTCGGTGCTGATGGCAAAGACAACGATGATCAGCTGATCGCTGGGATTAACCAGATAGACAAATTCCGGTTTGGTCTCTATTTTTCGTAGCGACAGCCGGATACGATAGACCGAATCCCAGGCGGTTTCCAGATCCTTTAGCACGGCCATGGAAATCCGCTGCAGCATCCGCCGCTCGATCATGGTGAATTCACGGATTTTTTCCATTGCCTTCCCTTCCCCACCGAACATACAATCGATAAACGAAAATACCAGGTTGGGTTCAAACGCCATGAGCGCAGATCCGATCAGCGGCTCCATGCCGAAAATGACGAACCCCGTGGGATTCGAAAAAGCCTTGATGAATTCCCCGAATTTGACCGTTTCTCTTGAGATGGCCTTAACTGAAAGGGCCCGTTGAAACAAACCGGACAGGGATGCCTGGAACAGGTTGACAAACTTGTCGTATACCTCCTCCAGCGCATCAAACTGACCACGCTGCATGATGTTCTGGGTGGTCAGGTCATAGGAGCGGACGTCGACGGCAACTTCCGGTGTTTCTTCGGCAACATCGATCTCTCCGCTGTCCATTGCGGAAAGCAGCGCATCGATTTCCTCTTGAGACAGGATCTGGTCGGCCATGGTCGATTCCTATTGTACGACAAACTCGGTAAAGTAAATGTTGTTTACATGGCCCTTGGTCAGAAGGCTGTTGATCTTATCCATCACCTCACTTCGCAAGGCGATTTTCCCGTCGGTGGTGCTGACATCGTCGTATTTTTTGCTTGGCAGAATCATCAAAATGGCATCCCGAACCTGGGGCAGACGACTCTCGATGATGGTCACATCTTCCGGATCGCTCAGCTCAAGGGCCATGGTCACGCGAAGATACCGCTTGCCCCCGTGATCCGACAGGTTCACGATCATGGTGTCCAGAGCGTACAAGGGACCGATGACATTCTCATCTTCTTCAGCGGCCATTCCTTCGATCATTGACGGATCCTGTGGAATTTGCGCGATCTTATCCCAGAGGATGAAAAAACCTGCGCCTACCATCCCCATAAAGAGTACCACAACCGAAATGATGATGATCAAGATGGTTTTCGACATTCGTCGCCCTCCGCCGAATAATTTTAATAATCCGAACCATTCAGGATGAATAATTGGTTACGACAGGAATTAGCATGTTGCATGCCACTTTTTTTCAGATCTTTGTGGAATCGGCGGGATCGCGGAATATCGGACCCATTAGGCAAGATAAAGGAAGTGAACAGGATCGAAAACGTCAGGATGGGGATCAATAATCGTACGAGAGAGTCAAGGCATTGACGGAACACCCATCGCCTGCTCCAAGCCAAGCGTAACACAGGTAAGGATTGGGGACGAAATAAAGTGAACGAAAATTGCGAAGGATATCCGTTCGTATTCAAGGCACATCAACGGTCGCATACGGGTTGTATGTGGCCGTTGATGTAACCCAGAAAACGGATGGATAGACAAGTAATTGGGTTCACTTTATAAAGTTCACGGTCCTTAGCGCTTGAGGTTGATCAGCTCATTAAGCAGTTCGTCGCTGGTGGTAATCACTTTGGAATTGGCCTGGAACGCGCGCTGGGTGGTAATCATCTCAACGAACTCGGTGGCCAGGTCAACATTGGACATCTCCAGCGTACTGGGTGCGATTGAACCTAAACTAGCCGTATTCGGAACGCCCACCAAGGGTTGACCGGAGGAGAGGGACTCTGAATACAGGTTGCTGCCCATCTTGGTCAGTCCCGAATAGCTGGGAAAATCCGCCAGGGCGATCTGAGCAAAAGGGATGATCGAACCATTGGAGTAAATGCCGCTGAAATAGCCGTCTTCATCGACCGATACGGTCTGCAGATTTCCGGAGGGAATGCCGTCCTGGCTCTGGGCCGTCTTTGTGGATTCGGAACTGTAACCGGTGACGCTGCCGTCTGTTGCTCCGGAGGCATTCAGAAAGGTCCAGGTAACAGCCATATCATCGGCGCCGGTCAACCCCGACACATTAATTACCGGGTTGCCTGCAGTAGCGGGCGGCGAACCTTCACCATATACTGCAGCGGCCGGATCCAAGTTCCCGTCGTTATCAAAGGCGATATACCCGTTTGTATTACAGGTGGCGGTGGTGGGGTCCGTGTTGACCGTCCAGTTCCAACGATCGATCGCCGGCACTGCAGTTGCATCTATATCACGCGTGAACACCACGTCCAGGACCACCTCGGAGCCCAAGGAGTTATAGGTGGTAATGGAACTGGTGAATGTTGCACCGTCCGAGGCATCACTGTTCAGATTAAGACCAAAGGTCATATTCTCAGTGGCATTCGGCTCATTGGTCTCTACCGGCAAGGAAATATTATCGATGCGGCCGATCGTCCCATCGGCGGCAATGCTGTATCCTTGAACGATGAAATTATCCGTATTCACCAAATTGCCGTCCTTGTCCCATTCAAACTGGCCGGCCCGCGAGTAGAATGAAGCGTCAGTGGAGCCATCGCGAACCACAAAAAGCCCTGAGCCGTTGATGGAAAAATCGGTTGAACTATTGGTGCTTTCCAAGGAACCGGAATCCCATTGAACTTGCACCGATTGTAGTGCGGCACCACGTCCTGTCTGGGGCGTGTGCTGGGCCAAGGACGAACTGAAGACGTTGGCAAAAGATGCGCGTGATGCTTTGAATCCGGTGGTGCTCACATTGGCAATATTGTCGCCGATAATTTCCATCGCACTGGTGTTGGCCTTCAATCCTGAGATGCCCGAATACATGGAACCGATCATGGTTGATCTCCTTTTCTGATGTCTATATTAAGAATTAAATCGCTTCCTCGACGGCCGTCTCCGCAATACGAATCACCGAGCCGATAGGAATTTTCTGCTCGTTAATCAACAGGTTGGTATTACCGGTCTCATAATCGACGCCGGTGACGACACCGGTGGTATAGCTGGTGGAAGCGACAGCGGCGCCATCCGTATCCGTGGCCATAACGGTGAACGTATAGGTGCCGTCGGCAACGACCGAACCATTTGAGTCCCGTCCATCCCACGCCACCTGCTGTTCGCCCTTTTGCCGGCTGCCGGCCTGGATATCGGTTACGAACCCCCCGAAATTGTCATAGATCTGAACATAAACACTGTCCGCGTCAGTGGTCAGATCAAATCGGATGGGATCCGGTTTTCCGTCGTCGACGCCGAACGTACTGCCGGTGGCGGTGACCGTTTTACCGATGAATCCGGAAGACTGAATATTGTTTAAGGTGGATTGATAGACTTCAAATCCGTTTAGCTTGGCGTCGATATTCTGGAGCTGCTCAAGGGAGCTGAACTGGGCCAGCTGCGCCGTAAATTCGGTACTTTCCGATGGATTCAGCGGGTCCTGATGTTGCAATTGGGCCACCAGCAGTTCCAGAAAATCCTCTTTCCCCATGACGCTGTTGTTCTGCGTGGTCGGTGTGTCGGCTTGACTGTACACATCGGAGACACTCATTACGGTCATTTTGCTTTACCTCCTGGGATAATCGTCTATTCGTTGGGGGGGCCTATTGTTTGGATCAAGCAAAATAATTGACCCCATCACGATTGGGCTGATCATCGTCGGCCTCTTTGCCGCGATCCCGATTCCCCTTTTCCGGGTTCTCTTCATGGTCCTGCCGCCGCCCGTTCCTGGATGAATTATTTTTAAACATCTGGGAAAATTGTTCACGGCTGTGCGATTGATCCGTATCCGAATTGACCACCACATCGAACTTGTCGATGGTCAATCCATGGTTTCCAAGTTCTACTTTCAATTGATGCAGGTGGATCTCAATGGCGTCCTTTACCACCGGCAGGTCCGTTAGGATGCGAACCACCACCTTTCCTTTTACCGTTGCGACGTTCATCTGCACCTTGCCGAGGGATTCCGGTTTCAAACGAATATGGATCTCGGAACGGCCGTGAAGCGATCGGATGGCGGCCTTGTCTACGATTTGATCCATCAGCGTGGTTTGGAACGTTTTTGCCGCCGATGCTTCCGTCCGTGTGAATGCAGCTGCCTGGACCGCCGTTGGTTTGTCCGGCACGGTTGTTGATGGCTCCGCGGCGATTGCTGTTGCGGTATCCGGAAAAGATGGATGCAATTTGGTGGATTCAGGACCGCTACTTCTCATTGAGTCCGGCGACCGGTCTTTGGGCAGTTCATTTTCTTTTACCTGATTATCCTCTCCCTGCCCGGTCCGGGTCTGGATGTCGTTGGCGTTCATTTGAAGCGGTCGGTCAGCGACAACGGATCGGATTTGTCCGACAGCTTGTGGATTCTCCCCGGGCGCAGTCATCGTTTGAAGGACGGACCACGAATTCCGCGTATGCGTGTCATCGGGGACTTGGCCTTCGCTCCGAGCGATGAGGGCATCCAAGATCTTCCGCGGCACCATCTGTCGACCGGCGTCACGGGGATCCACAGGCTGGGTGTGGGCGTCCTTCGGCGAAATAGGCGCAAGACCGGGTGGCGTGCCCGCATTTTGGGCCATGCGCGCTTTCAAGCCTTCCGCCGGGACCGATCGTGTTCCATCGTCACCGCTCTCCCCATCCGGCAGTTCGAAGGGATGCGCCGAAACCGGCGCATCACCGATCGGCCCGCCTTCGTAGTGGGCGGCATCCAAGA
>JGI24023J19991_10000660_pt1 | contig 26878 bp, 24 predicted proteins | sample Cruoilmetagenom1_FD_19991 | JGI IMG/M metagenome (IMG submission 19991) | reverse complement strand
CTTCCACCGTTTTTTGAGAAAACGATGAAATGGTTTTTTGACGCTGTTGCTCAAAGAGGTCGTGCTGATTGTTGTCCAGGCCGGGAAATGTCATGAGTGCCCAGAGCAGTATGGAAATACCGAGGATTACTGTGCCCGCCTTTTTTATATACTGGTAGGTTCTCTCCCAGGTGTGGATCAGAAGTCCCCTGACTGTCGGGAATCGATACGGAGGAAGTTCCATGACGAAAGGTGTGGGATCACCCCTTAAAACGGTTGTTCTTAACAGTTTTGCGGCAAGAAGAGCCACCACCCACGCGAGCATTGTGAAAAGAAACATATAAAGGGCTTTGTTTTCACCAAAGAAGGCGCCAATAAGCAGTGCCAGGACGGGGAGTTTTGCGCCGCAGTTCATAAATGGGACTGTCAGCAGGGTGGCCATTCTTTCCTTGGGAGATCGCAGTGTTCGTGTTGCCATTACCCCCGGGACAGCACATCCACCGGCAATCCCACCGGAGACGATAAAGGGCATAACCGACGAGCCATGGAGGCCGAACATCCTGAAAACCCGATCCATCATAAAGGCCACTCTTGCCAGGTAGCCGGAATCCTCAAGGATGGCGATACCAAAAAACATGAACATAATCAGAGGAACAAATCCTAATATTCCACCAACACCGTCGATGACGCCGGAGATGATCATCGATTTGATAAGTCCGTCGGGAAGAGTTTTTTCAACAATCCCTCCAAGCCAGCCAAAAAATGATTCCAGCCAGGCAACCGGCAACTCGCTCCAGCTAAAGGTAAACTGGTAAACACTGAAAAGGATCAGAAGCATAATTACCGGGCCGACTAACCGGTTTGTAAGGACTTTGTCTATTTTGTCTGAGGTGTACAGTCGGTCCGTATCAAATTTATGGGTCTCAACACCTTGCCTGAGGATCGATTTTATGTAACCATAACGCTGGTCGGCAATGATTGCTTCCGGGTACACATCCAGGGTTTTTTTTGTATGATCAGCTATTTTGGCGACAATTTCCTCGAGTCGGCTGGAGAGGGTCGCATCGTAATCTTTCCCTTTTTCAACTATCTGTTCATCATTTTCCAGATATTTGATAGCAGTGTATCTTGCCGGATAGACATCGGTCATAAGATTAGACTCTGAAATTTCAGAGATGAGTTCCGTTAGACTGGTATCAAGGTCTTTGCCGTACGAAATGTCCAGCGATTTCCACTTTCCGGCTTTTGATGCGGTGAGGATTGCAGCTTCGAGGAGTTCTTTTTCACCAAAACCGGATCTGGCAATGATTGGAATAACAGGGACACCGAGGAGCTGACTCAGCTTTTCAACTTTGACCTCAATTCCTCGATCCTCTGCAACATCAATCATATTGAGAGCGATTACAAGCGGTACGCCAAGTTCAAGAAACTGACAGGTGAGATAGAGGTTTCTCTCGAGGTTGGAACTGTCAACTATGTCAATGACGACATCCGGCTTTTGATTGACCAGGTAATCACGGGCGACAAGCTCTTCCACCGAATAGGCTGTCATCGAATATGTGCCGGGAAGATCGGTGATGGTAATCTTCCTGCCATCATGGAGGAGGCAGCCTTCTTTATGGTCTACAGTAATTCCCGGATAGTTGCCAACATGCTGTCTCGCACCGGTTAACTGGTTGAAAAGAGTCGTTTTCCCGGCGTTTGGGTTACCGGCAAGTGCGATTTTCAGTTGCATGTGTTTTTAGATGGAATTTTTCAAGGCACCATGATTGTGTACTTCCACATGGATGTGTTCAGCTTCGTTATTACGAAGGGTGAGTATGGAGTTGAGAACCCGGATTGCCACAGGATCTTTAAGTGGTGCCCGACCGCATACTGAAATCTCAGTACCGGGTGTTAAACCCATCTCTCGGAGTCGCCTGCCAAGCTCCCCTGCTACACTGATTGTTCGGATGATGCCGCTCTGATTCTTTTTCATCTTTCTTAACATAACAGTCTGCATTGGCTTAAGTTCTTCTGTTGTTAATTGTTTTGATATCACAAGATGAAGCGGAGTTACATGATGAACAACCATCAGTACAGCATGGTACTGCATTGCCAAGTACTGCACTTTTCCACTGCCTGTAGAATCTGCGACCGATAAAAAAGGCACAGCAGGCAACAATTAATGCGATGATAATTTTTTCTAACATAAGTCTTTGAGGCTGAGGGGATTAGGCATCCCTAATTTATCAGGCAAAATAAAAGGACACTGCGACGTGTCCCGGCCGGTTTACAGATTTGTTACTAATATATTTTCTGAGATAGAGGGATCAATACTGATTGTCCCTCCATGTACTTTCAGCAGACATTGACTACCGTTTTCAGCGCAGATAATATCAGCTTCAACCCCTGGGTAAAGACCCATAGATGCCATTCTGGCACATATTTTTCTGTCGCCGTTGACCTTGCACACCTTTACTCTTCCTTTACAGTTTTTCAGGGACGCGGGTGCTCCTCCGAGGGAACAACGGTTTCTGCCGAAACAGTTTCTTACCCTGTCAGCAAAACAGCCATCGGTTTTTTTCCCTCGTTTTCTGCGCATATTCCTTTCCCCTTTTTTATCTTAGATAAGACAAACAAAAGAATGAGTCAATATCTTTTTAAAGAAACGGTAAAATTTTTAGGGTTAACTAACCGCTGCCGGCCAAAATAAGCAGAGGATTTATTTTTTCTTTGCCCAGGAGTCACGTAAGGTGACTGTTCTGTTAAAGACAGGCTTGTTTTTTTGCGAATCGACAGAGTCGACACAAAAATATCCCTGGCGCTCAAACTGGACACATTCGCCTGGCTGCAGTTCTGTTAATCCCGGCTCTGCCATGGCGCTGGTCAGAGTGATCCCGGAGTCAGGGTTAAGCTGGCGGGTAAAATGTGTCTCTTTATCACCTTCAGGGTTTTCCACCTTGAACAGACGATCATACAACCTTACGGTAACCGGTACAGCTTTTTCTGCAGAGACCCAGTGTATAGTACCTTTCACCTTACGTCCATCGGGCGCTGAACCGCCTCTGGTTTCAGGGTCATATGTGCAGTGAATCTCAATTATCTCTCCTGTTTCTTCATCAATTTTATGGGAAACATACTGGATGAGATAGCCGTATCGCAGGCGTACTTCTCTGTCGGGGCCAAGGCGATGGAATTTCCGCGGTGGATTATCCATAAAATCTGCTCGTTCAATAAACAGCTCTCCGGTGAACGGTATTAAACGGTTGCCCATCGCAGGGTTTTGCGGGTGGTTTTTCGCCTCGATTTCATCAACCCGTCCTTCGGGGTAATTATCGAGGATAACTTTCACCGGGTCGAGAACACACATTCTCCTTGCTGCACTGGTATTCAGGTCATCCCTGATACTGTTTTCCAGAACAGTCATATCAATCCAGCTGTCTCTCTTTCCAACACCTATAGTCTCGATGAAATTTCGGATGGCTGTCGGAGTGTATCCACGCCTGCGAAGGCCGGAAAGAGTGACCATGCGCGGATCATCCCAACCGTTAACATAGTTGCCTTCCACCAGCTGCATAATCTTTCTTTTACTCATCACAGTATAGGTGAGGTTGAGACGGGCAAATTCTATCTGCCTGGGATGGCAGGGGGTGTCCAGAGTGTCAAGTATCCAGTCATAGAGCGGTCGGTGATCTTCAAATTCAAGGGTGCAGAGAGAATGAGTGATATTTTCAAGCATATCAGAGAGACAGTGGGTGTAGTCATACATAGGGTAAATCTGCCATGTATCTCCAGTACGGTGATGAGTAGTCTTGAGTACTCTGTAGATTACCGGATCTCTCATATTCAGGTTTGGAGAGGTCATATCGATCTTCGCCCTGAGTACATGACTGCCTTCCTCGAATTCGCCGTCCTTCATTCGTTCAAACAGATCGAGGTTTTCCCTAATAGACTGATTTCTGCAGGGGCTGTCTTTCCCCGGTTCCGTCAGGGTGCCGCGATATTCTCTAATCTGATCAGGAGAGAGTCGGCAGACATATGCTTTTCCTTTTTTTATGAGGGCGATTGCAAATTCATAGAGCTGGGGGAAATAGTCGGAAGCAAAAAAGGGTTGATCTCCCCACTCATATCCAAGCCAGGTTACATCATCTTTAATCGATTCGACGTATGTTGTTTCCTCTTTGCTGGGATTTGTATCATCGAATCTCAGGTTGCATACACCATTATTTTCTTCTTTTATGCCGAAATTCAGACAGATAGATTTTGCATGACCTATATGGAGAAAGCCGTTGGGTTCAGGAGGAAAACGGGTAACGATGTTGTGGTGATTCCCGCTCTTGAGGTCTTCTGCTATGATCTGACGGATGAAATCCAGAGGCCTGCTTTCTTTTTCTTCTGTTTTTTCCATTGTTTTATAATTTCTGAATTGAGTAGTGTCTACTATATGATTTTCTAGGACGCCATCTTATTTGGGGTAGAGCTTCGCCACATCCCGCAGCCTGCTCACCACCCGCTCCTGGCCGATTGTGACAAGAATATCAAACATAGAGGGTCCGGCCAGTTGTCCGGTTACAACAGTGCGCATCCCATTGATTAGTATGCCGGGTTTGATTTCCAGCTCATCTGCATACTCCCGGGCTACACGTTCTGTTTCTTCCAGGTTGAATTGTTCGAGCCGTTCATATCTGTCAGCAAGGACAGGCAGCCATTCTATTAATCCTTCATGTTTAAGGACATTTTTTTTGAGCGGTTTCTCTTCAACTTTAAAGTCATCAGCAAAATAGGCTCTTCCCAGCGAAGTGAAGTCTTTCAGCGTATGAAAGCGATCTCTTATCAGATCCAAGGTGCTCAGGTACCATTCTTTTTTATCGTTATTGTATTCTTCATCCCAGAGGCTTTCATTTTCCAGTTCAGCTCTGACCATCTCTCCAAGAATACCTATTTCTATTGTTCGCAGGTAATGCTCATTGATAGAGATTGCCTTCGGGTCGGTGAAAAACTTGGGATCGTTTTTTCTATAGTTGAAGATGGAGTTCGATTTATTGATTCGTTCCAGTGAAAACCGCTCAATCAGCTCTTTTTTTGAGAAAATTTCCTTATCATCGCCATCCGACCAGCCGAGAAGGGCAAGGAAATTGTTAAGAGCCCACGGGATAAAACCATGATCCCGGTAGAATTGAACTGCAACAATTTCCCCATGACTTCGTTTTGAAATTTTTGCTTTTTTAGTGTCGAGAGTCAATGGCATATGGGCAAAAACCGGCAGTGGTGCCTGAAGAGCTTCATAGAGAAGCACCTGTTTGATGCTGTTTGTCATATGATCCTGCCCACGGATAACATGACTGATTTTATCACGGATATCGTCTACTACATTGCAGAGCAGGTAGAGAGGTTTGCCGTTTGAGCGGACAATGACAAAGTCGTCAATCTCTTTATAGTCAGACTCGATACGGCCCAGGATTTTGTCATCATAGCCAATGACCCCTGTTCGACCAGGTACTTTGAAGCGAATTACATAAGGGATACCAGCCTTTTCTTTATCTGCTGTTTCAGTTGCTGAAAGGTTTCTGCAGGTACCATCATACCCAAGGGGTTTTTTGGCCGCCAGGGCAGCTTCACGTTTACTGTCAAGCTCTTCTTTTGTGCAAAAACATTTATAGGCGAGTTCTTCTTTCAGCAGTTTCCGGGCCGCAGCAATATGTTCTTCACTGAAATCGCTTTGAAAATAAGGGCCTTCATCAAAATCGATGCCGAGCCATTCGAGACCGTCAAGGATACCCTGGATTGACTCCTGGTTGGAGCGGTCGGTATCAGTATCCTCTATGCGGAGAATGAGTTTGCCACCGGTCTGTTTTGTAAAAAGCCAATTGTATAATGCCGTACGAGCACCACCGATATGTAAATAACCTGTGGGGCTGGGTGGAAAGCGTAGTCGTGTTTCAGTCATAATTATTCCTCGATCAGCCTTTTAATTTTATAAATTTAAAGTGGAGACTTTATTGATTAAGTGCCTTATTCCTGAACTTCTGTCATAAAAAACAAGAGATACGGGCAGACTTCGGATAAGCGTAGACTTCCAGAGCTTAAACCACAGAGTTCACAGAGAGCACAGAGAAAAAAAGAAATGCTTTTTCTCTGTGCTCTCTGTGAACTCTGTGGTGAGATAATGTATTTTTTGGGTTGTGGGTATCGCTCACTTTAGTTAATCAGCCCCAATACTATGTAAAACATATGCTAACACCCATGAAATGAATTTCACAACGAAACATGAAAGTAATGTATCCGGGATTCAGAAGAGTGTTGCCAAACGTCCTCGCAGGCTGTGGATCGGAGTCTCGCAGGCTCGCTTACTTGTTGTGTCAACACTCCTCTGAACCCCTTTTTCTTCCAGACAGCACATGACTTTCATATAAATGAAGAGGGGACTGATTTGATTTTTCTTTTTTCATGCTGAGGATAGATGAATTTCACAAAAAAACTCGAAAAATTTAATCTGTCTCCCTAAATACCTGGCTGTTATATATCTGTTTCTCAAGGAATCTTCAAGAGCTTATAGCCGGAATTTGAGGAGGGAGAGAGCAGGTGGTAGATAATAATTACGGAATGAGCAATTTTGCTGGAGAGGCTATTCGTTTTTTGTTGTTCTCCATAAGTGAAGCTTGTATAGTTTTTCACTCAATATCCGCACGTTGGTTTTTTCTGCAAAGACCACTGACAACAGTTATAGTGATACGTATATAATTTAATGGTTTGTAGCTAAAGACTGCAGACCGGATTAACGAATTGATTCCCAGGAAAGAGAGATGAAAGTATTGATCAGTGACAATTTATCGCAGGCTGGAGTAGATGTTCTTGAAAAAGCTGGACTTGAAGTTGATATTAATACTGGTCTGTCTCCAGATGAATTAAAAGAAATTATAGGGAATTACGAAGGGCTGGTAATTCGCAGTGCAACCCAGGTTACCGCCGATCTGTTGGAAGCGGCACATAAACTTGAAGTGGTCGGTCGTGCCGGTATTGGTCTGGATAATGTTGATATCCTGGCCGCAAGCCAGAAGGGCATTGTGGTGATGAATGCTCCCGATGGGAACGCTACTACCGCTGCCGAGCACGCCATTGCCATGATGATGGCTTTATCCCGCAATATACCCCGAGCCTGCCAGAGTATGAAGGAAGGAAAGTGGGAAAAGAAAAAATTTATGGGAAGAGAAGTTACAGGGAAGATCTTTGGTGTGCTTGGAATAGGGCGAATTGGCGGTATTGCTGCCAGCCGGGCTCAAGGTCTGAAGATGAAAACAATCGCTTACGATCCCCATATGCCTAAAGAGATGGCCGAAAAAATCGGTGTGGAGATTGTCAGCCTTGAAGAGTTGGCTCAGAGGTCAGATTATATTTCAGTACATGTTCCGCTCACAACTGAAACGAAAAACCTTGTCTCTACTGAATTTTTCGGGAATATGAAAAGTGATGGAATGTTTATCGATTGTGCCAGAGGTGGGGTGTGTGACGAGGCGGCGCTCTATGAGGCACTGCTGAACAATAAAATTGGTGGAGCAGCTCTGGATGTCTTCGGGACCGAACCGACCTCCTTGGAAAATTGCCCTCTGCTCAGTTTGGACAATTTTATCTGCACCCCTCATCTGGGAGCATCAACGAGTGAGGCGCAGGAAAGTGTGGCTCTGATAATAGCAGAACAGCTATCAGACTACTTGTTGAAAGGCGCAGTGACAAATGCGGTCAATGTTCCCTCAGTGAGCGATGATGTNCTTGCTCAGGTCGGACCATATCTGACTCTTGGAGAAATGCTTGGTTCGTTTCATATGCAGATTGCAAAAGGTGGTGTGGAAGAGGTAAATATTGAATACAGCGGGGAACTTGCGGAATTGAATACCAGTCCTGTTACGGTAGCATTTTTAAAGGGACTTTTTACGCCTATTTTAAAAGATGCAGTGAATTTTGTTAATGCACCTATTATTGCAAAAGATAGAGGGATCAGGGTGGTCGAGTCTAAGAGTGATCAGGCCGATGATTTTATCAATACCCTTTCTGTGAAAGTGACCACCAGCGAGGGCGAAGATGTGCTGGTCGGGACAGTTTTTGGACACAATGAGCCCCGCCTCGTTCGTATAAATGATTTTAGGCTGGAGGCGTTGCCTTCAGGATCCATGCTGCTGGTATATAATAAGGATGTTCCCGGGGTAATCGGTGCCCTCGGTACGACTCTGGGTCATGCGGGAGTCAATATTTCCAGAATGACCGTCGGACGTGAAGAGGAAAGTAACCAGAATGTTATCCTTTTGAGTACTGATGAACTGACTTCAAAGGAGTTGCTTGAAAAAGTACTGGGCCTGAAAAATGTAGCTGGCGCACAGATTCTGGATCTTCCAGGTCTGTAGATTTTGTTGAGGAGATGGGGAGGAGAAAAAGAGAGATGAGTGATCAGGAAACAAAAATAGATAGTGATTGTGGTTGTGATGAGGGGAAGGTGCCGAATAAGGAAGGTAAGTGTGTTATGCCTGAAGTGACATTTTCCGCTTTTGTCATGTCTTTGAATACATCAGTTCTTTATCATCTTGGCGAGATTGTCGACCCCGTATCCGGGCAGAAAACTGTAAACCTGGATGCGGCAAGACACGGTATTGATACCCTGGTGGTTATTCAAAATAAAACAAAGGGGAATTTAGCAGCGGATGAGGAGGAAATGTTAAAAAATATCCTTTACGATGTTAAGTTAAGGTTTGTTAAAGAAGTTAAAAAGTGATGGCTACGTAAAAATTCCACCGCTCCGTCATTCCCGCGCAGGCGGGAGATAGCGCAGACTTCGATCCAGTCATCTCAATACCTTCTGGATTCCCGCCTGCGCGGGAATGACGAAGGTCTGGTAAAATATAGTTTTTACGACGCTATCAAAAAGTGGTGGGGTGCTAAATAAAGGTAGCAATGAGAAACAGAAAAATTCGGCTTTATGCACCGGCAAAAATAAATCTGTTTCTCCGGGTTCTTGGTCGTCGCCCCGATGGATACCATGATCTTGAAACGTGGATGCAGAAGCTCGACCTGTACGATACACTCATCCTTGAAACAGATAGTGGAACGGGTATTGAATTTTCTTGTGACGATCCTGAACTTCCCATGGGAGAGGATAATCTGGCAGTCAAAGCAGCGGTTGCTTTTTTTTCAACTGCCGGCCTGAAAAAGGTACCAAAGCTTAAGATTTATCTCGAAAAAAAGATACCCGTGGCGGCTGGTCTTGGTGGTGGAAGCAGTGATGCCGGTACGGTGCTTCAGGGATTGAATAAACTCTTCGATCAACCGCTTTCAGAGAGAGAACTAGTTCGGCTGGCCCGCCCCCTTGGAGCAGATGTACCGTTTTTTACGGTTGAACATGGGGCAGTGGTCGCCCATGGTGTTGGTGATATCATGTGTCCTGTTGACCCTCTCAAAGATGTCACTTTTGTTCTTGTCAACCCCGGTTTTTTGGTTTCTACACGCTGGGCATTTGAAAATTTATCCTTGACAAGCACAACCATTAATTATAAATTATTTTGCTTTCAAAAGCACAAGGCAGGTTCCTTACCTTTGGGTGAAATGCACAATGACCTTGAAGAAGTTACCAGTGCGAAGTATCCGGAGATAGAGGATATGAAGCGACTATTGTTGGAATCGGGAGCATCAGGAACCTTGATGTCCGGCAGTGGGCCTACTGTCTTTGGAGTTTTTCCAGATGCTGAAAATCCTGGTAAACCTGATTTTAACAGTATCACGGATCTGTTGTGCAGGAAATTTGGAGACAGAGTTTTTGTTGCTAGGAGCTTGTCCGAGAATAAGCATTTTCTCTCAAATCGAGGTTTTTCAGAAAAATAAGCACAGTCATATACATGATATCGGAGTCTATGCTTACCTACGAGCATTATTTTTATGAAAATAACGAAGAGTTGGGGCAGATAGCGCAGACTTCGAAATGCATTCTCGGACAGCCTCCTAGAACAGCAAGTGTTGGGGCGTAGCCAAGTGGTTAAGGCACCGGGTTTTGATCCCGGCATTCGTAGGTTCGACCCCTACCGCCCCAGCCATCAGAATATGGTTTCTTCTTTTTTAATATAATTAAAACGATGGCTAATATAATTAAGATTTTTTCGGGTAACGCTCACAGGCAGCTGGCCAGAGAGATAGCTGATCATCTGGATTTACCTCTGTGTGAGGCTGAAGTCAAGACGTTCAGCGACGGGGAAATTTTTGTTGAGGTGAAGGAAAATGTTCGTGGTACGGACGTTTTTATCATTCAGCCTACGTGTACCCCCGTTAATGATCACCTGATGGAACTGGTGATCATGGTAGACGCGCTTAGACGAGCTTCGGCCAGGCGTATTACCGCAGTGGTTCCCTATTACGGTTATGCCCGGCAAGATAGAAAAAATGCACCTCGAGTTCCAATTACCGCTAAAGTCGTTGCAGAGATGTTTATGGCTGTAGGGGTAAGGCGTGTTCTCTGTATGGATTTACATGCTGGACAGATACAGGGTTTTTTTAATATACCCGTAGATCATCTCTATGCAGCACCGGTAGTGCTTGCTTATATTCAGGAAAATTTTGATGATGTTGTTATGGTTTCTCCTGATGCTGGTGGTGTTGAACGGACACGGGCTTTTGCCAAAAGACTGAATTCCGGTCTGGCAATTATCGATAAGCGTCGGGATAAGCCCAATGAATGCGAGGCGATGCATGTTATTGGTGATGTGGAAGGCAAGACAGCAATTCTATTGGATGATATGGTAGATACTGCTGGAACGTTATGCGCCGGAGCAAAGACCCTGATTGCTAATGGAGCAAAAGAGGTTCATGCGTGTTGTTCACATGCTGTTCTCTCCGGTCCGGCGATTGAGCGTATTACAAATTCTGAGCTGAAGTCATTGGTTGTTACCAATTCCATTCCTCTCAGAGGGGAAGCGCTTAGTTGTGAGAAAATTACGGTACTGTCGGTATCTAAGCTGCTTGCAAATGCGATTAACAGGATCCACAATGAGGATTCTGTCAGTTCGTTATTTGTATAACCCGCATATTGGATATAGCTTTACCGTTTAAGTTTTTAGTGCCTAGCTCCTTAAAAGCTGTAATAAGAAGCAAAAATTTTATAGTGATATTAAATTTGATTGGTTAAATGTCAGCAACAGATAACGAACGTAGAGAGACTTTCGAGGCACTTATCCAGCGTAACTAAAGAGTTTTCCGACTTGTCGGGTCAGTATTTTGGGAAGTTCTGATCTGTTTGGGTTAAGTTGCTACGATTATTTGTAGATAAATTGATATGATATAGTCAGTCGCTCGTCAATTTTGACCGCGGCTGTTTTATAAAGGAGGAATTATGCTTCAAGTTGAAATGTCTGCTTCTCACAGGCCGACTTCTGGAAAGGGAGCCATGCGCCGATTACGGATGGAAGGTATGACTCCTGCCGTGGTTTATGGCGGCGGTGGAGAGGCTATGCAACTGCAGCTTGAGTCAAAAACTTTGATGGCGAAGCTGCTTGAGTTTTATCGTCGCAACACCCTTGTTACTCTGAAGATTGATGGAGAGTCTGAAAAGAGTGTTTTAATAAGTGAAGTGCAGACCCACCCGGTCAGTGATGCTCTGATCCATGTTGATTTTTGTGAGATTGATCTATCAAAAGATCGTGCCTTTGACGTACCGGTTATTTTTGAAGGCATTGCAAAAGGAGTCGATCTTGGCGGGGTGCTGATAGTTGCCAGTGGAACTGTTGTGATCGAAGGGAATGTTCTGGATATACCTGATCAGTGTAACCTGGATGTAACTGATCTCGATATTGGGGAGAATCTTAAGTGTCGCGATATTTCCATCCCAGATAGTGTAAGAATGATCACTGATCCTGATGAAACACTAGTCGCAGTGGCTATAGCGGGGATGAAGGAAACTGAAATGGAAGAAGATGAAGAAGGTGCAGTAGAAGCTGAAGCAGAGGGAGAAGAAGCAGCAGATGTAGATGCATCAGCAGAGTAAGTAGCGGTTATTCATTCTTTTTTTTATTTACTGTATTTGATTGAGAAGTCTGGGGAAAGTTTTTCCCCAGACTTCTTTTGTTTTACTACCAATGGCGATAAAACCTTTCATTATAGTTGGACTTGGAAATAAAGGCAGCAAGTATGATGATACACGTCATAATGTCGGGTTTGCTGTGGTTGATGAGTTGGCGCAAAGGTGGCAGGTGCAGATCGTCAGGGAAAAGTGGTACTCCCTTTCCAGTCGTGTGCAATTATTCGGGCGTACAGTTCTTTTTTTAAAACCGATGACTTTTATGAACCTGAGTGGCAAAGGGGTTGTCGAGTTTGCTCATTTTTTTAAAGTTGGCCCTGAACAAATTCTTGTTATCCATGATGATCTTGATATGCCTTCTGGAAGAATAAAACTGGTAAAAGGAGGCGGAGACGGGGGGCACAAGGGAATAAAATCTCTTGTTCAGACCCTGGGTAGCCGTGATTTCTATCGACTGAAAGTTGGGATCGGCAGGCCAGGGCAGGGTGATGTACATCGTGATTTTCCCGTAGAAAAATATGTATTGGCACCTCTGAGCGATGATGAGCGGCAGATTCTTGACTCGCGCTATGACACTATCGAAGAAGGTATTCGTCTGTTTCTTGGAGATGATCCGGCAAAGGCAATGTCAATTTTAAACAGTCTGAAGTAACCATCTTTTTTTCCAAATCTGCATGCCTCTTGCATAGACTGACACAAAAACAGCAGTATTTTTAGGATAATTGTGTTATGTTGTTCGTTTGTGCAAATAGAAAATTTTAAAACTTCTTAGACTTACATTATAATTAAATTGTAACAAGCTGTTTTGATTCCGTAATTTTTCTCAGACTGGCAATTCTCTTGCGGTTTACTTGAGTTATGCCAGTTGGAGTTGGGACATATTCTGCCTTCTGGCAGGTGTTTTTGGACAAGGAGAAATGAGTGTTTTCTGAAGGTGATATGGCTGTATATCCGGCCCATGGTGTTGGTGTCATTAAATCTGTAGAAATGCAGACTGTTGCTGGTATTGATCAAAAATTTTATGTTTTGGAGATACTGGAAAATAAAATGACAATTATGATACCGACTATTAGCAGTGAAAATGTAGGACTTCGTGCCATTGTTGATGAAAGTGAAGTGAGCGGAGTCCTTGATATTCTCGAAGACAGAACCGTTGAGTTGGGTTCTCAAACCTGGAATCGAAGATATCGCGACTATATGGAAAAAATCAAGACCGGTTCTGTTCACGAAGTAGCATCAGTACTCCGTGATCTCTTTCTCCTCAGTGTTGATAAAGATCTTTCCTACGGAGAGAGAAAAATGATGGATACGGCGAAAGGTCTCTTGGTAACCGAACTATCTCTGGCGCAGGATAAAGAGGAAGCAACTGTCAGTGATACTATTGAAGCTATCTTCTCATAAAGCTCCGCTATCTGGTTATTCACGAATATCTCGGATTGAGTATATTCGGGCAGTGATTCAGTGATTGTTGTATGGAATGCTGCAATAACGGTATAAATCCCTCCGTGGTTCCCGATAAGTATTTTTCGATAAAAATTGACCGCGGGGCTGCAGGAATCCGCTTAGATCAGTTTCTTTCTCAGGTTCTTCCGTCGGTCTCCAGAGCACGTATTTCCACATCTGTCAATGAAGGTTTGATTAGAGTTGAAGGTGATACACGAAAGAATAGTTATCGCCTTAAATCTGGTGAAACTGTTACCGGGACTGTTGTTGCCCTCCCTGAAATAGATGTGTTGCCGGAAAAGGTCGAGTTTCATATTCTTTTCGAAGATGGACATCTGATTATTTTGTCAAAACCACCTGGAATTGTGGTGCATCCAGGAACTGGAAATCATACGGGAACATTGGCAAATGGACTGGTTTACTACTGTCGGGCTATTAGCAGAGTAGGTGACAAATTGCGTCCCGGAATTGTTCACAGACTGGACAAGGATACCTCCGGTATCATGTTGGCAGCAAAGAGTGAACCGGTGCAGGGAAAACTAACCGAACTGTTTAAAAACAGGAATATACAAAAATGGTATATCGCTCTTTTACATGGGACGATGAAAAAAAAGAGTGGTCGACTGGTAGCTTCCATAGGCCGTCATCCTGCTAATCGGCAGAAGATGGCCGTGCGACCTGAAAAAGGGAGGCATGCTGTAACTCGATGGGAGGTACTGGAAGAATTGGATGGAAGATTCAGCCTTGTCAGAATAAGGATTGAGACAGGTCGAACCCACCAGATACGAGTGCATATGGCCCATTTAGGTCATTCCGTTGTTGGGGATAAAATATATGGAGCCAATAGAGATAATAGTGATTTTCCCCGTCAGTTACTTCATGCCCACCGTCTTGTTCTGCAGCACCCGGTAACTGCAGAAACGTTGGATCAGGTTGCGCCTCTCTGGGGTGATTTTTCTGATGTACTGGGTAAACTTGGGTGGGTGCCGCAGGGTGGCATCATATGAAGATCGCTGTTACGGGTGGACTGGGGAGCGGAAAAAGCACGGTAAGCAAAATGCTGGCGTCCTCGCTTGGATGCGAACTCATTGATACAGATCAACTCTGCCGGAAACAACTTCAACCTGGTGCTGAAGGGTTAAAGAAGTTTAAGGAAGTTTTTGGTGGTAGATTTCTTCACTCGGATGGAACAGTCAATCGGCAGATACTGAGAGAAGTGACTTTCAAAGATGAGAGAATTAAATTGCAGCTTGAAGCTATTCTGCATCCCATCATCAGTGAAATTGTAAATCAAAGATGGAAGCAAAGGGAAGGCAGCGTAAAACATTTGGTTATTGAAGTACCGCTACTCTATGAAGTTCAATGGCAAGGTGATTTTGATGAATGTGTTGTCGTTTATTTGCCTGAACATCTTGTGTATGAAAGAGTTGCACTGAGGAGTGGGCTTGCCTGTGAAGAGATTCGTTCAGTCTTAAAGGCTCAAATGCCGATAGAGGAAAAGAGGGCGCACACACAGTTTGTAGTTGATAACAGTACTACTTTTGCCAGCAGCGTTCTCCAGGTTTCATATCTTGTAAAAACATTAGTGCCTTAGAGATCTCTCTCGAAATCAGAGTTTATGCTCTGTTCGTCCCGATTAATTAGGGTGAAAAGGCTATTTATGGACAGGCGCTAGTCAAAGAAAGAGTGTGAAACCACTCGTTCCGGTCTTAAAAAGCTTGACAGTCTGTGAGTGAGTACGTATAAGGGATATTGTAAAATAAAATTCAATTCTTGTCTTTATCGAATCAAATTTTGAATCCTGTATAAAATATCCTGTCTGTAATAATTACATCCATTTTGATGTCTTCTGAAAATACAAAAGGTCTAGTTTTTTACATACACCACAATAGTTATCCTGTTTCTACCTAACCCCGATAAAGAGGACAGCTGGGTTACAAAATTATTTATCTAGGCACCACAAGCATCTTACCCGGGACGCACATTCTTTGCAATTTACCGAGCTGAACTGTCAAATCCTGTTATGGCCAGTGGAATCAAAATCACTCTTCTATTTCACTGTGTTGTCTGATCTGAATGATAAATAAGAGATGCAAATAATGGAATGTCTTTATCCTGCCAATAACCCCCTAAAGGAGAAGTAGATTAATGAATCTGGCGGAATTGAAACTGATGAAAATCGGTGAACTTGTAAAGCGTGGTAGAGATTTAAAAGTAGAAGGTTACAGTTCACTGCGGAAACAGGAGCTCATTTTTGCAATAATCAAAGCCCAGTCCGATAAAGATGGAAAGATGCGAGGGAGTGGTGTTTTGGAAATTCTGCCCGATGGTTTCGGGTTCCTCCGGGCTCCCGATTACAATTATCTGCCGGGTCCTGATGATATTTATGTATCACCATCCCAAATTCGCCGGCTCAATCTTCGTACGGGTGATACGATTGACGGTCTTGTAAGGGCACCAAAAGATGGGGAAAGATATTTTGCTCTTCTCAAAGTTGAGAGTGTTAATTATGATCCACCTGAGGCTGCCAAGCAGAAGACACTCTTTGGGAACCTGACCCCGCTTCATCCTAATGAAGCGTTTTCTCTTGAGTGGCAGCCTGACAATTATGCCATGCGCATTATGGACATGTTTGCTCCTATGGGAAAAGGACAACGCGGGCTTATTGTGGCGCCTCCCAGAACCGGGAAGACCGTCCTGATGCAGAAGATTGCCAATTCGATAGTGAGAAATCATAAGGAAGTGTATCTTATAGTACTGCTTATAGATGAACGTCCCGAAGAAGTTACAGAGATGGCCAGAACTGTTAAGGCGGCAGAGGTTGTCAGTTCCACCTTTGATGAACCTCCCCAGCGGCATATCCAAGTTGCCGAGATGGTTATTGAGAAAGCAAAGAGACTGGTTGAACATAAGAAAGATGTGGTCATACTTCTTGACAGTATAACTCGTCTGGCTCGTGCATATAACACTGTAACCCCTGCCAGTGGCAAGATTCTTTCCGGAGGTGTTGAGGCAAATGCACTGCATCGGCCGAAACGATTCTTTGGCGCCGCACGCAACATAGAGGAAGGAGGGAGCCTGACCATTATGGCCACTGCATTAATCGAAACAGGCAGCCGTATGGATGAGGTCATCTTTGAGGAGTTTAAGGGTACTGGTAATGCAGAACTGATTTTGGATCGTAAAATGGCTGATAAGCGGATTTTTCCTGCCATTGATATCAAACGATCCGGAACCAGAAAAGAGGACCTGTTGATTAAGAAAGACGCACTCAATAGAATCTGGATCTTGAGAAAACTGCTCAACACCATGAATCCTGCTGACTGTATGGACTTCCTCCGCGATAAGTTGAAACATCAGAAGACCAATGCAGATTTTCTTGATTCAATGAATGGTTAACAACGATGACACCTCTTCGACGCCCTCTTCTTCAGCGGCGCAGGTGTCTTGCGGATAAACATCAAATATGTTTGTCTGATTTTTATTGAAAAAAAATGGTTGTTGGTTATTATGTTCTCTTTGTTTTTTATTACAGTTTTTATGGAGTAATGCACTGACGCCCATGAAATGAATTTCACAACAAAGCATGAAAGTTATCTAGCCGGGATTCGGAGGAGTGTTGCCAAACGTCCTCGCAGGCTGTGGATCGGAGATTTGCAGGCTCGCTTACCTGTTATGTCAACACTCCTCCGAATCCCACCTTGTCCTGGGAGCGACATGACTTTCATATAAACCAAATAGAAACTTGAAGAATGCAATTCTAAGTTCAATACCGCATTAAAGATATGTGGGAGGAAAAAAGATATGAAAAGTGGCATACATCCGGAATATCATAAAATATTGGCAACGTGCGCCTGTGGCAACGAGGTCGAGCTGGGTTCTGTTATAGATGAGATGAAAGTTGAAATTTGTTCAGCCTGTCATCCCTTCTTTACCGGCAAACAAAAGCTAGTGGATACTGCGGGGCGCATTGAAAAATTCCAAAAACGTTACGCAAAACATTTTGCTGATAAAGATAAAAGTTAGTCCCGATAATTCAGTATCTTAGAATTCTTTTTTTAAAAAAATAGAATTTCGTCAAGGTGCCTATCCTGTTTATCGGAGCTAATACTGGCTTTATCCGAATCCTTTCGACATAAAAGTTGAGTTTTCTTCTGTCCACAACGGTGGTTTTCATGGTTGTGGACTTTTTTTTCGAGGTTCTTATTCCTGGTTGAATTCCTATGTTTGATAAATTTGCAGATCTGGAAGATAAGATCTCTCAACTTGAAGGCAGACTGTCTGACCCCGAACTGGTAACTAATCAAAAAGAGTTTCGGAAAGTAGTCAAGGAACACGCCCATCTGACAAAACTGAACACTGTGTATTCGAGCTTCAGGCAGGTGCAGCAGGAGATTGAAGAGAGCAAAGCTTTACTCCATGACGATGATGAGGATCCGGAATTCAAAGAACTTGCCAGGGTGGAGATTGAGGAGTTGGAGACAAAGGAGAAGAAACTGGATGAGGAAATCAAGTTCATCCTCCTTCCCCGGGATCCCAATGATGATAAGAACACTTTTCTGGAAATCCGTGCAGGGACGGGCGGAGATGAAGCTGCCCTCTTTGTCGGCGACCTTTTTCGGATGTACAGTCGTTTTGCTGAGAGTATGGGATGGCGTGTTGAAACGATAAGTTCCAGTCCTCTTGGAATCGGAGGATTTAAGGAAATTATTGCCCTGATCAGTGGCGACAAGGTATATTCCAAGCTCAAATTTGAAAGTGGGGTTCATCGGGTACAGAGAGTACCGGAGACTGAAACCCAGGGACGGATACATACCTCTGCTGTAACAGTTGCCATTTTGCCTGAGGCAGATGAGGTTGAGCTGAATATCGATATGAACGACTTGAAAATCGATGTCTTCAGGTCATCGGGGCCGGGTGGGCAATCAGTTAACACAACGGACTCTGCTATTCGAATAACCCATTTGCCAACCGGACTGGTGGTCATATGTCAGGATGAAAAATCCCAGCATAAGAATAAGGCAAAGGCTTTAACTGTTCTCCGGGCACGATTGCTCGACCAGATGGAAAAGGAACACCATGACAAAATATCCCAGGATAGAAAGAGTCAGGTTGGAAGTGGCGATCGGAGTGAGAGGATACGTACCTATAATTTTCCCCAGGGGCGTATGACAGACCATAGAATAAATCTTACCCTCTATAAGCTGGAAGCAATTGTCAGTGGCAAGCTTGAAGAGGTTATTTTCCCTCTCATTGCCCATGATCAGGCTGAGAAATTAAAAGAAATTCAATAATTTTCTTAGTACTTTCAAAACAGCGATGGGGTGTCATCGTTTTGAAAGCATTCTAAAAAATCCGATTTGTTCGGGTTATATTTGATGCGTGTAAAAGAACTGTTGAAGTTCGGCATAATGGAACTCGAACAATCGGGTGTGGTGGAGGCTTCCACTGATGCACGCCTGCTTCTTGAAAACTGCCTGGGCAAGAGCAGAACCGAAGTCTTTCTTCTGGCGGAATCCGAGGTAGATGCAACCAGGCAGGAGCAGTATCGGCAATGCATTGATCGGCGTCAGAAAAGAGAGCCTGTTGGTTATATTCTAGGGCAGTGTGAATTCTGGTCCCTGCAATTTTATGTTACTCCCGATGTTCTTATCCCCCGTCCCGAGACTGAGTTTTTGATCGACAGGGCACTCTCTCTAGCTAAAAAAAATAATCTCAGTTCCGGAAATATTTTAGATCTTTGTTCCGGCAGCGGCGTGATTGCAGTTGTTCTTGCTAAAGAGACAGGAGAAAGAGTCACCGCTATCGATATTTCTGCGAGTGCGCTCCGTGTAGCTCAATTAAACGGCCGTCGACATGGTGTTCTGTCCGGGGTTGATTTTATTCAGGGCGATCTGTTTTCCTGTCTATTGCAGAATAAGATATTTTCACTCATTGTTTCCAATCCTCCCTATGTGAGTCGGTTCGATGTGGATAACAGTCTGGAACCGGAAGTGGCCCGTTTTGAACCGCGTCTTGCCCTGGATGGAGGAGAGAGAGGTTTGGATCTGATTTTGAAAATACGCAAGATACTTCCCTCAATGCTTAAACCGGGAGGTGAGATTTTTATCGAAATAGGTGCAGATCAAGGGCGGGAGGTACGCCGCCTTTTTGAAAAGAGTGTTACAGGTCTTCCTGATTTTAGTCTGGTTGAAATACTGATTGATTATGCTGGCCGTGATCGGGTACTACATGCCATGCTGGTAGAATGAAATATATTAAAGGAGATATGGTATGGAAAAACTGATTGTTGAAGGAGGTAGACCGCTCTCGGGTGAAGTGAGAATCAGCGGCGCCAAAAATGCCGCCTTACCGCTAATTGCAGCAACTCTTCTGGCTCCCGGCAAACATACTCTTCGCAATGTACCCGATCTCAGAGATACCCGCACTTTTATCAGACTGATGGGTGAACTTGGGGTCACCAGTGAACGAAAGGGAGATGTTGTTACTCTGGATAGTACTAATCTGATCCATGCCGAGGCTTCATATGATCTTGTAAAGACTATGAGGGCTTCTGTTCTGGTGCTTGGGCCACTGGTCGCCCGCCTTGGCAGGGCAAAAGTATCTCTGCCCGGAGGGTGTGCAATTGGTGCCAGACCAATTAATTTTCATATCATGGGATTGAAGGCTCTTGGAGTTTCCTGCAAGCTTGAAAATGGTTATGTGGATGCAGAAAGAAACACCCCTCTTCAAGGCAATGTGATCTACTTTGATATTCCTTCAGTAACAGCTACAGAAAATATTCTGATGGCTGCTGTCCTTGCGGAGGGAACTACAGTATTAAAAAACGCTGCCCGTGAACCGGAGATCGGTAATCTTGTGGATATGCTCAACGGGATGGGGGCAATAATCGAAGGGAAGGAGAGTGACAAACTTACAATTCAAGGGGTGAAAACACTTCATCCTGCAGATTGTAAAATTATCCCCGATCGTATTGAGGCTGGCACCTACCTTATTGCAATTGCAGCCACAGGAGGCAGCGGAACAGTGACGCACTGTATTCCAGGCCATCTTCCTTCTCTTCTTGAAAAGTTGCGTGCTACCGGATTGGCGGTGACGGAAACTGAGGACACAGTTACTGTCGGCTGGCCGGAACGTATCAATTCTGTTACTAAAAGGTTACAAAGTGTCGATATAAAAACTATGCCTTACCCGGGGTATCCTACGGATCTTCAGGCCCAGTTTATGGCGCTTATGGCTATTGGGTCGGGTATCAGTATGATCAACGAAACCATTTTTGAAAATCGTTTCATGCATGTGGCTGAGCTAAAAAGAATGGGTGCAGACATTAAAGTTGATGGTCACAATGCTGTTGTGACTGGTAAAGGGATGCAAGGTTTAAGCGGTGCGCCTGTTATGGCAACTGATTTAAGAGCCAGTTCTTCACTCGTTATTGCCGGTCTTGCTGCATCCGGCAGAACCGAAATCACCCGTATTTACCATCTGGAACGGGGGTACGATGATCTTGTCGGGAAACTGACGGGACTTGGTGCCAGGGTCTGGAAAGAGCAGGAATAGAAGGTTGTCAGGTAGAAGTGAAATTTATCACTGTTTTGGTGGAATAGTGACGATTTATTCCGGTTGGTTTGGGAGGGGCAGGGTGAGAATAAAAAGTGCGCCGCCTGTTTCTGCGTCTTCAACCCTTATCGATCCCTGATGTGCACTGACAGTCTGCTTAACTATAGCCAATCCTAACCCTGTACCATCGGCTCTGGATGTAAAGAATGGTTCAAAGATCTGTTCCTCACGTTCGCTTTTCGGGATCCCTGGTCCATTGTCAGTTATTAATATTTTCACCACCTCACCGTCTGCATCAGTCTCTATCTCATAAGCCGTTATTGCGATCTGTTCTTCGCCTTTTGGACAAAAGGCGAGACCATTGTGAATGAGATGAATGAAGGCAGTAAACATCAGTTTCTCATCTGCCCAGATGTCTAATGTTTTCTCTATGGTTACTCTGATTTCGCAGGTTGGCGGCCAGGTTGGATCTGCCTGGCATACCTGCAGTACTTCATCAAGACAGTTTTGAAGGGAAAACCATTTTCTGTTTGCATGTTCCGGTCGTGAGAATTTTAAAAAATCACCAATTGTGTCAATGAGTCTGGTCGACTCCCTGAGAATAATATTGGTAAGCTTATAACTGGTGTTATTGCCTGGATCAACAGCTTTGAAGTCGTTTGCCAAAAGCTGAGCGGAGCCTGATATTGCAGCGAGAGGATTGCGAAAGTCGTGGGAAATGGAAGCACTCATCATACCGATGGCGGCCAGTTTTTCTGTTTGCCGCACCTGTTTTTCCAGTTTCTCAATGTCGCTGATATCACGTAGAGTGATTATTTTTTGCAGTGAATCCTTCGAAGAGACGGTTTCGGCTGTATGCTCAACGGCTATATGAGCATAGCCTATGCGAATTGCCTCCCCGTCAGCTTTGGTGAAATTGGTTGTCAGCCTGAGGTTGGGTCTGGAAAGATCTAAATGCGGGAAGAGAGAGCTGAGTTCTTCTCCTATCATGGTAATAGCGGGACGTCCTGTTATTGTCTCAATGGCATTATTTGCTGAGGTAATGATATGGTGCTTGTCAATCGTCAGTATGCCAGTGGTGATATTATCGAAGATCTGTTTGTAAAGTGTGGTCAGGTGGTCAAATTTTTTTATCGAGACGTTTAGTGCGTGCTCTGTGGTGCTGAGCCGTGTCCCAAAAATTGTGCTTAATGCTGCAGCTAGAAAAAAGGTTAAACCATGTATAGCAAAATGATTGATAATCACTGCGGTGGATCTTGGTGCGAAAAAGATAAATTCCAGTACATAGCTGGGATAGAAGCCATACAGCTCCAGTGCCAGCAGGAAACCATACTGCAGGCTTGATGCAGCTGCAGCAAGCAGCCCCCCTTTTTTTGGAAGAATCAGTCCTCCGGCAATGATAGGAAAAAAATAGACAGAAGTAAAAATTGAGTTGGATGACCCTGAAAAAAAGACCAGAGCTGTGACAAAGAAGGTATCAAGCAGTATTTGAATAAACCCGAACTTTCGCAAATTACCTAAGAAAATAAGAAGGAAAAATGCGAAAAAAATGGTGATCAGATAGATGGAGAAAAGAAGCAGAACCAGAAGGTTCGAAGGCAGCACTATGATATCAAACTGTTCTCCCTGAAAAATAAAACTGATGCCCAGTAAAAGTGTGTAGAGGATGACACGCAGGAGCAGCATCCAGAGTAGGCGGGCTCGCAGATTCTGTTCTATATTGATCGTCTGCTGTGCACGGTCAGTCAATGATTTCAGATCCATTGGCACTAATTTATATCATATTTTTTAATTTTATAACGAAGGGAGCGGAAGCTGATCTGCAGAAGTTCTGCTGCGCGCATTTTTGAATTATCAGTTTTTTCCAGGGTGTGCATGATAAGACGTTTTTCCAGGTTGGTCAGAATATGTTCGATTCCCAGATCGTACAGTTCCTCCTCGCTGACTACAGTCTGAAAAAGAGGCTGGGCCTGGGTGGTCAATTGATCTGCTCCATGGTCTTCCTTGTTAGCTCCATAGAGGGTCAGGCTCTCCGGCAGGATAATATTGGAATTTTCCAAGGCGACACCACGTTCAATGATATTCTCAAGTTCGCGGACGTTTCCCGGAAAGTCATAATTCATCAGAACTTCGAGTGCATATGAAGATATCTCCTGTATTTCTTTATCCAGCAGCTTGGAGTATTTCTTTAAAAAATGGTCAACCAGGAGGGGGACATCACCCTTTCTTTCACGTAAGGGAGGAACCCGGAGAGGAACAACTGCTAATCGATAAAAGAGATCTTCTCTGAACCTCCCAGCGGCTATTTCTTCTTCGAGAATTTTGTTGGTTGCTGCAATAATTCGAATTCTTATGTGCTGTATACGAGTGCCGCCCACCGGTTTTATTTCTCGTTCCTGAAGCACTCGCAGGAGTTTTGTCTGTATAATTGGTGTGAGTTCACCAATTTCATCGAGAAAGACTGTCCCGTTGTCCGCCTCATTAAACAGTCCGGGTTTATCATGAATGGCGCCTGTAAAAGAGCCTTTGACATGACCGAACAATTCACTTTCCATCAGGTCTTCCGGGATGGCACTGCAGGTGATTGGGACAAAGGCTTCATCGGCTACCCTGCTATGATCGTGAATAGCCCTGGCTACCAGTTCCTTGCCTGTGCCGGATTCACCATAGATGAGTACATTAGCCGGGGTTGGCGCAACCCGTTTTACCATGTCGAAGATTCTGAGCATCTCTCTACTTTGTCCGATAATTCCAGGAAATGATTCGGACGGTTGCACTGTTTGCGGTGTTTTTCGGCTTTTACTGGTGGCGGATTCGATGACTGATTTTATTTCGTCAACATTGAATGGTTTGCTGATGTAATCAAATGCATCATTTTTCATTGCCAGAACGGCATCATCAGGAGAAGCAAAGGCTGTAATCATGATGACCGGCAGATCGGGTAGATCTCCTTTTATTTTTTCAAGGAGTTCAATGCCGGTCATTCCAGGCATGCGGATGTCAGTGACAACAGCATCAAACGCGTATTTCTTGATCGCATCAAGTGCAGCTTTGCCGTTTTCTGCAGTAACAACATCATTCCCTTCTTTTTCCAGAAGAATTTTCAGGAAGTCTCTCATGCTGCGTTCATCATCAACTACGAGTATCGATGCCATAGCCACCTGGTTTGAGTTAAAATAGAGAAGAATGGATCCTGGGAGCTTGTCCGAGAATGCATTTCACCCCAACTCTTCGTTATTATCATAAAATTAATGCTCGCAATATCACCCGTATAGCTGTGCTTATTTTTCTGGCAAACCTCGATTTGAGAAAAAATGATTATTCTTGGACAGCCTTCTGGGTGAAAGAGTGAAGAGCTGGTCGCACTCTTTTTCTCTGGTCTGTATTTGCTTGATTTTATAATAAATTGGGGGAAGAGACAAGGAATGAAGGAGAAAAGAAAGAGAAAATAAGCGGGGTTGCTCTGAAGGGGGACTGGGAGGGGATTATCCCCTCCAGTAAAAATGATTATTCATATGGCAGTTATCAGGCAAATTCTGCAACCAAATTTCTGGCAGATGAGGTAAAGAGTTGCTCTGCAGATACGATATCTTTTTCCTTTGTCTTCTCTGGATTGTTTTCTTGAATATCCTGGAGGAGAACAGCGTCGTGGATGATTTTTGATTCAACGGAAGAAGGCGTTTCACTTTTTTCGTGTTGGGCAAGTAATTCACATACTTCACTTATCATTGTCTCATCGGCCGATAATTTTTTTAGAATAGTTTCAGCCGTTGAGATTCCGATTCCGTTAAGGTATGCAGCGCAGAGGATTGCTGCCAGATTTCCACCCTCGGACTTGCCTATATTTTCGGCATGCCGCGCAATTTTCATAGCTCGACTTATACGTTTGAAATCAGTTTTATAGTGTCGTTTCATCTCTACCGCAACCTTATCTTTGAGCAAACTATCCTGCACTCCCTGAAATTCCTCGGGTAACGTTCCGAGACATTGTTCAGCAAATTGACAATACGCGGCACAGCCAAAATCCATCTTGGGATTTACAAAACGATGGTCACAGTGACTACATTTTCTGCTGGTGTCATCCTTGTAGAATTCAACTAACTGACCGCACTTTGGACAGTCAACATTAAATATCGCATTATCTGTCCAGTATTGCATATCCTGGCCCGGGCATTTCATGGAAATTCTCCCTTATATTAATTGATGGCGTCGTAAAAAGTCTGATCTACGGTGCTGATAAAAACACCGCGCCTCGGAGTCTACGCTTACCTGTATATCAAACTTTTTACGACGCCATCTTAATTATGATGTGTCTTCGTTTCTTCGATACACGGTAATGATGATCTTATTAAAAGTATACTCTTTGAGTGAATGTTGATCCTTGATATAGGTCAAAAAAGGAAAAGCTTTACAGGAAGGAACAGACTTTAACGGCGGGGGGAAGGAGGTACTGAAAGACAATAGCTGCAAGAGAAACGGGAAGAATGATTCTTCCCGTTCTTTTCTTTATCGAACTAACACCCATGAAATAAATTTCACAACGAAGCATGAAAGTGATGTAGTCGGGATTCGAAGGGGTATTGTCAAACGTCCTCGCCAGCTGTGGATTTTTTTACAGCCCCTAAGCAGGGCAGTGTGTATCCATCAGCTTCTCAACCGCAAGAACCGATGAGGAAGAATCCGGTAGATCAAGGAGTGATTTTCTTTCCATGTCGAATTCGAGCAGTGCGGGATCATCGGGAATGGTGCCAACGATTGGTACACCAATTTCTTCAACTTCATTTAGAAAGGCGTCACTCAGTTTTTCAGGGGCGCGTGTAACAACAATCCCCAGTTCTTTGACATCGAGATTCAGTCCTTCAAGCATAGCGTGAATTCTACGCAGGGCTCTTAAACCTCTGAGAGAATAGTCGGTTACCAGAAAAAGTATGTCCACCTTGCCACTTGTACGTCGGCTCAGGTGTTCCATGCCGGCTTCGTTATCGACCACCATGTATTTGTAATGACCGCCAAGTTTTTCTGTAAATTTATTGAGGATATTGTTGACCATACAGTAACATCCCTGTCCCTCCTGTCTGCCCATCACCAGGAGGTCAAATTCCGGTTTTTCGATAAGAGCCTGCTCCACAAGTGTTTCGAGATAGTTGATTTTGTCCATTCCGGAAGGAATGCCTTGAGGATCTTTCATATAGTTTTCTCGGATATCGCCAATGGTGCTGGGGACTTCAAGTCCCATTGTTTCTCCAAGATTACTGTTTGGGTCGGCATCAACCGCAAGTATTGGTCCTTTATTTGACGCTGCCATATTTCGAATGACAAGGGTCGCGACAGTAGTTTTACCGACCCCGCCTTTTCCTGCAAATGCTATAACTTTACTCATAAATTTCTCCGAATGATGTTCATTTATAGGGAATAGTCCTCAGGTTCATGAATAGTAAGCATCCTCTGGAGAATGGAAAGAAAAAACCACCTCATCCTATCAAAGTTGAGGTGGTTCTGTAGTCGACGTACAACAGGCGAACAATTTTTTATGCAGCTACCTTTTTCTTCTTTCGTCTCTTTTTTTCTTCAACAGGAGGGCCGAGTAGTGATTTAAGGCGCTCAATATCATCAGATTCGATAGTACTGTTCTGCACAATTCCAAGTGTTTTCTCGTCTATTCCAAGACATAGGCCTAGAAGTTGGGGGTAGAGAAGAACCGGAAGAAGCTTGTTTGTCTCGTTGCCCTGAGGAAGATTTTTTTGGGCGGTATCAAACTGAAGATGACAGTAGGAGCATATAGGAGTGATATACTCGGCACCGGCACTGAGTGCTCCCCTAATCTTATCTTTCAACAGGATCTGAGAGAGTTCATCGTTGATACCTGCCAAT
>JGI24023J19991_10000659_pt1 | contig 26908 bp, 23 predicted proteins | sample Cruoilmetagenom1_FD_19991 | JGI IMG/M metagenome (IMG submission 19991) | reverse complement strand
GGTTTGCAAAAATGGCAGCACCCGGCCGGGTGGGCGCATTGGGGTTTGTGTTTGGTTGGTTCTGTTGTGTGTATAAAGTGCAGCGTTGTCCCCAGAATTAAGGCCGCAAAAGCGCCCGCCGTGGGGCTGTCGGGCGCTGCCATTTTTGACAAATTGACGGGTGTCAATCTGGGGTCGTCAGCTTTCCACTTCGATACACCAAGACGATCCATTTGTAGGTAAATGCTCTTCTTCTTCAACTCGTTTGCCTTCGGTGAGCTGTGCAATTAGTCCCATCCCAAGTGAAAACGCTTGCACAGAGTCGACGCCATACACCTTCTTGTCAGTCATAAATCCTTTAACGGAGACAATAGCATAATAGTCTTCGACTCCACCTTGACTCCCATCACATTCAATCGTGGCTTCGATCCCTTGTTCAGAGCTAATACGTAACTTGATGTTTTTCATCTCACCTCCAACTGTTGTTGTTCAATAATTGCTTGCGCTCAAACGCGATGATACGGCCCGCCCGCCAAGATCGTTGAAGCACGATAAAGCTGTTCGCTGAGCATCACGCGGGCCAGCATGTGGGGCCAGACCATGGCGCCGAATGACAGTTTGAAATCAACACGGGCGCGCAGGGGTTTGGCGATGCCGTCGGCGCCGCCGATTAGGAATGCCAGATCAGATGTGCCTTGGTCGCGCCAATTGCCCAGCTTGCTGGCGAATTCGGGCGAGGGCAGCACACGGCCGCGTTCGTCCAAGGCGCAGATCACCGCGCCCTTGGGGATGGCGCGCTCCAGCAAAACGGCTTCGGCCTCTTGGCCGCCGCCTTTTTTGTCCTCAACCTCATGCACCACGGCAGGGCCAAGGCCCAAAGCGCGGCCCGTGCGGTCAAATCGTGTCAGGTAGTCGTCCAGCAATTCGCGCTCGGGTCCGGCCCGCAGGCGGCCAACGGCGCAAATATGCACCCGCATCAGGCGATGTCAGTGGGGCGGATGCCCTGCCATAGCTTTTCGAGTTGGTAGAATTCGCGCACTTCGGGGCGGAACAGATGCACGATCACGTCGCCTGCATCCAGCAGCACCCAATCGCCTTGATCCTTGCCCTCAATTTTCGGGAAGATCGAATACTCATGTTTCAGCAGATCGGCAAGAATTTCCGCCATCGCTGTGACTTGGCGGGTAGAGCGGCCCGAGCAAATCACCATATGGTCAGCGATCTCGCTTTTGCCCTTTAGGTCAATAGAGATCACATCTTCGGCTTTGCTTTCCTCAAGGGAGGACAGGATGCGGTCAAGCAAGTCTTTGCCTGAAACCTGTTTTGCGGTGCTGGACAAACGTTCGTTCCTTATTTGCGCGGTGGTTTGGTCTATGTTTAACATTGGAATCGTTAAATCTCAATGTGTGCTTATGGGGGCGCTGCGGGGTGGGTTCAACCCTTGATTTTCGCCTCATTTTTCGGAGGGCGCTGTCGGGGCCACTCGGTGGCGTCGTGATAGGTTTGGCCGATTTGCAGAACGCGGGCGTCCGTACCGCGCTGACCGATCAGTTGCATCCCCATTGGCAGGCCCGCTGCGCCAAACCCAACCGGTACGTTCAAGGCAGGCAGCCCGGTCAGTGAGGCGGGCACAACCACCTCCATCCAGCGATGATAGGTGTCCATGTCGCGGCCCATCACGGTTTTGGGCCAAGGCAGATCGGCGTTGAACGGGAATATCTGCGCCGAGGGTAGCGCCATGATGTCGACCTCGGCTTGGGCCGCAAAGGCTGTGAACCATTGGGAACGGATCACACTGGCCTCGTGGACTTCGATTGCAGACATAGACAGCCCGCGTTCGACCTCCCAGATCATTTCGGGTTTCAACATCTCGCGGGTTTTGGGGTCATGATACAGCGGGGCCATTTTGGCAGCGATAGCCCAACTGCGCAGCGTGATCCATGCGTGCCACAGCTGTTCAGGCGCAATCGGCGGGGTGAAGGGCTTGACCGTCGCGCCCAGCGCGCGCATTTGCTCAAGGCCGCTTTCGCAGAGTGTTAGGACTTCGGCGTCCATCGGATAATAACCGCCCCAATCGCCGACCCAACCTATGCGCAGACCCTTTAGGTCGGGCGCGTCGGGCAGTGGTTCAAACGGGGCCATGCTGTGGGGCAGTCGGGCGTCGGGGGTGCCGATCACTTGCAGCAACAGCGTGAGATCACGGATGCTGCGGGCCATTGGGCCGTTGGTCGCAAGCTGGTGCAGGAAGCTATCACCCACCGGATCATCCGGCACCAAACCGTAGCTGGGGCGGAATCCATAAACGTTGTTCCAAGCCGCCGGATTGCGCAGCGAGCCCATCATGTCAGAGCCATCGGCCAAGGCCAACATCCCCGTCGCCAACGCCACCGCCGCGCCACCGCTTGAGCCGCCAGCGGAAACCGAGGTGTCATAGGGGTTGCGGGTGACGCCGTAGACGGGGTTATAGCTGTGCGAGCCAAGACCATATTCCGGCGTGTTGGTTTTGCCGATGATGATCGCACCTGCATCAACGATGCGTTGCACCATCAGACAGTTGGCCGTTGGGACATTGTCGGCCCAGATGGGCGAGCCGAATGTGGTGCGAATACCCTTGGTTTCGGCGAGATCCTTGATCGCGATGGGCAACCCGTGCAAGGGGCCTTTGGGCGGGGTCTCGTCGGCGATCTTGGCGTCGGCCATGATGTCCTCAACGGGCCGCATCCCAACAATCCCGTTCACACTGGGGTTCCACGCGTCGATATTGGCAAGGGTCTTGCGCATCAAATCTTGTGCTGACAGCTTTTTGGATCGCAGTTCGGCAATCAGATTGGTGGCGTCTTTCATTTTTCTCCTTCCAACATTTTGACTTCGCGTTGCGGGAATGGGATCGAGATGCCGTTTTCTTGAAACGCGTCCCAAAGCGCCAAATAGACATTGCCGCGAATGTTGGTCAGACCATCCGTCGGATCAATGATCCAGAACCGCAGGATATAGTCGACAGAGCTGTCGCCAAAGCCAACGATGTGGCAAACGGGCGGTCGGGTCGACAGCACGCGCGCCACGCCGGCAGCGGCTTCGCGGGCCAGGGCGCGGACCTTGTGGGGGTCGTCCGAATAGGCGGTTCCAAAGAAAATATCGAGGCGCACAAAATCGTTGGTGTGGGACCAATTGACCACCTGATTGGTGATCAGATCTTCGTTCGGGATCAGGTATTCTTTGCCATCCCGCGTCACCACCGAGGCATAGCGCGCGCCCAGCGTGTTGATCCAACCAAAGGTTTCGCCCAGCGAAATCACATCGCCCGGCTTGATGGATTTATCCAGTAGGATGATCACGCCTGACACAAGGTTCGAGACCACTTTTTGCAGACCAAACCCAAGGCCGATACCGATGGCACCGGACAGGACCGCAAGGCCCGTAAGGTCAAACCCCGTGGCTTTCAGACCTATGAAAAACGCAGCGCCATACAGCAGGACTTGCAGGAATTTCACCATCAGCACCTGCATGGAGGGGGAAATTTCGTCGTTCTCTTTGATGCGTTTGGTGGTCGAGGCGGTTAACCCCCGCGCCAGCGCGAACAAAACAGCGGTGACGATCAACACCTTGAGAATCAACAAGGCCGACAGGTGAAAATCCCCAAGATTGACGGCAATTTGATCCAGTAAGGCCTCGGTCGCCTCGACAAGTCCCAGAAAATATAGTGTCGCGTAAATCCACGCGCCCCACGTTGCGATACGACGCAACAAGGTGTTTTGGATAAACCGTGCGGCAACCACCACCATGACCCACGCCAGCCCAATGGTGCCAACAATATCCATCAAATAAGTTCGCGACGGGAACAGATTTAGCCCCTGACGCATAATGAAAATGGCGACCCAGATCAGGATCACGAACACCACCAACCGCATGCGCCGGTGGACCATCAACAAGACCCGCAACTGCCATTTTGGCCGCCCCTCAAGGCCGCGCATCCAGTCATGGAACTTTGGTCCGAAATAAAGTTTGAACACATAGGCCACGACCAAAAGCGCGATCATGATGCCCATTTGGGTCAACCGAGATGGCAACACCAGGGTATTGGCAAACGCCACCAACTTCTCGAACATGATTTGCACCTGTGTGCTTAAATCATTCGTTTCTTGTACTGCATCTTGCTCCATTTCATCAGGTTTGCACGGTTATTATACCTATGACAATGCCTACAACCCTTGCCCGTGCGCGTTACGCCATGTATTGCGCTAGATATGAAACGTATTTTCGAAGTAGATGACCACTCCTTCCTGCCGTGGAGGTTTCATGGTCAGGGCCTAACGGTCGCAGCTGGCCTATAGGGTCAGCCAGCTTACTTCTGCCGAACACACTCGAATTTTTCATTTGCGGGAAAGGATGAACCATGACCGCCCCCAAAACACTCTACGATAAAATCTGGGATGCCCATGTCGCCCATCAGGACGACGACGGCACCTGCCTTTTGTACATCGACCGCCATTTGGTCCACGAAGTCACCAGCCCGCAAGCCTTTGAGGGGCTGCGCATGTCGGGTCGCAAGGTGCATTCGCCGGACAAAACCATCGCGGTGCCGGACCACAACGTCCCCACCACGCTGGACCGCACTGAGGGAGAAGTCAAAAACGAGGAAAGCCGCATTCAGCTGGAGGCACTGGATAAAAACGCGCGTGATTTTGGCGTGCATTATTACCCCGTCGATGACGTGCGCCAAGGTGTTGTGCATATCGTTGGCCCCGAGCAAGGCTGGACCTTGCCCGGCATGACCGTGGTTTGCGGCGACAGCCACACGGCCACGCATGGCGCGTTCGGCTCACTTGCACATGGCATCGGCACCTCCGAGGTTGAACATGTTCTGGCCACACAGACGTTGATCCAAGCCAAGAGCAAAAACATGAAGGTCGAGATCACTGGCAAACTGATGCCCGGTGTGACGCCCAAAGACGTGACAATGGCGGTGATTGCCCAAACCGGCACAGCCGGTGGTACCGGCCACGTGATTGAATATTGTGGCCAAGTGATCCGCGATATGTCGATGGAGGGCCGCATGACGGTTTGCAACATGGCCATCGAGGGCGGCGCGCGTGCTGGCCTGATTGCGCCGGATGAAACCACCTATAAATATGTCAAAGGCCGTCCCCATGCGCCAAAAGGCGAGCAATGGGATATGGCATTGGAATGGTGGAAAACCTTGTTCACAGATGAGGGTGCACATTTCGACCAAGTGCTGGTGTTAAAAGGCGAAGACATCGTGCCAACAGTGACTTGGGGCACCTCGCCCGAAGACGCGCTGCCAATCACGGCGACTGTGCCGTTCCCCTCCGATTTCGAAGGTGGCAAGGTCGATGCCGCAAAACGCTCGTTGGATTACATGGGTCTTGAGGCGGGTATGAAGCTGACAGATATCCAGATTGATACGGTGTTCATCGGGTCCTGCACCAATGGCCGGATCGAGGATTTCCGTGCGGCTGCCGACATTCTGCGCGGCAAAAAGATCAAGGACGGGATGCGGGCGATGGTTGTGCCGGGGTCTGGTTTGGTCCGTTTGCAAGCTGAAGCCGAGGGTCTGGACAAGGTGTTCTTGGACGCCGGATTTGAATGGCGGTTGGCCGGATGTTCGATGTGTTTGGCAATGAACCCGGACAAATTGGAGCCGGGCGAGCGCAGCGCATCAACCAGCAACCGTAATTTTGAGGGCCGTCAAGGGCGCGAAAGCCGCACCCATCTGGTGTCGCCTGCGATGGCGGCGGCAGCGGCGATCACAGGGCATCTGACTGATGTTCGGGACATGATTTAAGGGCCACTCATCAATCTCTTACGAGCTTTCTTCGTTCGCCGAGCGAAGAAAGCCGTAAGGCTTAATGAGCGGACCGAGAAAGGATACCAAAATGGACAAATTCAACAAACTGACGGGCATCGCCGCCCCGATGCCACTGGTCAATATCGACACCGATATGATCATCCCAAAGCTATTTTTGAAAACAATCAAGCGCTCTGGCCTTGGCAAGAACCTGTTTGACGAGATGCGCTATAACGAAGACGGCAGTGAAAACCCTGACTTCGTGCTGAACAAACCCGCCTACCGTGAAACCGCGATTTTGGTGGCGGGTGACAACTTTGGTTGTGGCTCGTCTCGCGAACACGCGCCTTGGGCGATCAAAGATTTCGGCATCACCTGTGTGATTTCGACCAGCTTTGCCGACATCTTCTTTAGCAATTGCTTTAAGAATGGCATCCTGCCGATCGTCCTGCCCCAAGAGCAAGTCGACATTCTGATGAAGGATGCCCAAAAAGGTGCCAACGCCCGCATGTCGGTTGATCTTGAAGCCCAGGAAATCACCACTTCGGATGGTGACGTGATCAATTTTAATGTGGATGCTTTTAAAAAGCAGTGTTTGCTGGAAGGTTTGGACGATATTGGCCTGACCATGCAGAAAGCCGATTCAATTTCCAAATTCGAAACAATGTCGGCCTCTGATCGCCCATGGGTCTAAGATTCATCTAAAAAACTAGCGGTCAAAAAAATGACACCCACTATATATGGGGTCCGGCGATGGTCGGGCCCTTTTTTGCTGCTAATTTGATGCAAAGTCGCACCAGTTCTTCCATGAAATTGCCCCAAACTTTTACATATTGTTAACCATGACTTGTGCTGAAAAGTGAAAGAAGGCAAAAATTGGGCAAGATTGAGGCAAGCCGCCATAATGTGCGGAAAATGTTTGGGAAAAGGGCGCGGCAGAGCATCGCATCCGACCGAATTAAGGGTAACAGAGCAGTGATTACACGGCTTATAGGCGCGTTTGTTCGCGCAATGTTGATTGTGGTGTTGGTGGCAACGCCCGCATTGCTGCTGCCCGGCATGAACCCGGATTCAATTCAAATCGTTTCATTGGTTGCCATATTCGGCGGCTTCCTGACCTTTGTCGAATACTATTCGGTCTATCCAAGCTTGGTCGAATTCCGTGACGCGCCCCCTTTCAATCGTGTGCGCTATGTCTCGCTGTTTTTGACTGTTTTCTTTTTGTCCGTGGTGTTTCGTGGCCAGACAGACCCGACAACCCTAACCCTATTTATCGAGGCCACCGGATCATTGATCGGACAGGCCATCGACTTCCCCTATAGCCCCGTGCGGTTGGTGGTGTTGATGCTGCCAGATGACGCCAGCGTGCAAAGCCTGATTTTGGTGCGCACAACCGCTGGTATCAGCTATCTGGTCTCGCTGATTGGATTGGCTGTTTTCGTTATTTTGCTACGCTTGCAGGGCTGGCCCTCGTATAGCAAACCCTTCAATGTTTGGGTGAACTTGCCCACGTTCGATCCGACCGCAGGCGGCGATGTAGTTGAACGCCTATATCGTGACGCGCGGTTTAATATTGCTCTTGGTTTCTTGTTACCATTCCTGTCACCCGCCGTCATTAAGGCCGGTGCGAACGTGTTTGATCCGATTACGCTTGATTCTCCGCAGACGATGGTGTGGACAATGGCGGCATGGGCATTTTTACCTTCAAGTCTGTTTATGCGCGGCATCGCCATGGGCCGGATCGCGTCGATGATCGCAGAAAAGCGCAAGCAGTCCTGCGCCATCGCAGAACAAAATGGATTTTTGCCAGCCTGATTTGCGGGCTGGCTCTGGGTGGGGTCACGCAGGCTGAAACGACAACCGAGCCTATCCGCATTGCCACCTACAACACCGAATTAGAGCGCCGGGGACCGGGGCTTTTGTTGCGTGACATTCAATCGGGCAAGGATGCGCAGGTTCAGGCTGTGCTTGGCGTCATCGCATATATTTCCCCTGACATTCTGTTGTTGAACGGGTTTGACTATGACTACAACAACACGGCCCTGAATGCCTTTGCTGACCTGTTGTCCGAACAAACCACCCCCTATCCGCACCGTTTTGCCCTGCGGCCAAACACCGGCATGGACACGGGGTTAGATATGGATGGCGACGGGCAAACAGGTGGGCCACGCGACGCGCAGGGCTACGGCAAATTCGCAGGCCAAGGTGGCATGGCGATTCTATCGCGGCTGCCGTTTTCTGAAACCGACGTTCAAGACTTTTCAGCCTTGCGCTGGGTGGATTTCCCAGAGGCATTGTTGCCACAAGTCGATGGCAAGCCCTTCCCCACAGCCAAGGCGCAAGCCGCGCAACGGCTGTCCACCACCGGACATTGGGTGGTGCCGATCACCGTTGAGGGCAGCACGCTAAACCTGATGGCATTTCACGCCTCGCCGCCAGTGTTTGACGGGGATGAAGACCGCAACGGCAAACGCAACCATGACGAGGTGCGGTTCTGGGCGGCCTATCTGGACGGGGAGTTGGCCGCGCAGCCCGATGGCGCGCCCTTTGTAATTCTAGGCGACGCCAATCTGGACCCGTTTGACGGCGACGGTCGCAGCAAAGCAATCCGCGGATTGCTGGCGCATCCAAGGGTGCAGGATGTCACGCCGACCAGCCAAGGTGCGGTGGAGGCAACGCATATTCAAGGTGGCGCGAACGCAACTCATGAAAGTGATCCTGCGCTGGACACTGCGGATTGGCGCGACGAGTCAGGTCCAGGCAATATGCGGGTGGATTACGTGCTGCCCTCCAGTGATTTAAAGGTCCGCGCCTCGGGTGTGTTTTGGCCCAAAGCGCATGACCCCAACGCAGCCCTGCTAAACGTGGACGGCACTCTTGCCTCGCGCCACCACCTTGTCTGGGTCGACGTAATCCCCTAGCGCTAGAGGCAGTGCATCGGCCAGCCGTGTCATTTTGAAATCGGGCAACAGGGTTTCGAATTTCTCGCCGTCGATCTGGTGGGGTTTGTTCCACAGATAACGCATTTCCAACAAATGCCGCGCCAGCGGCCAAAACGGGCGGGCAATTTTCAGCGGCAGCCAGTTCATTTTCTTTAGGGCGATCGGGCGACCCAAACAGTTGCCAATCGCTGTACATAATTCATTGCCAGTCAGGGCGTACCCCGGGAAAGGCACATCAGCAAAAACAGGCAAATCTGCACGCATCTCGGCCAACTCGACTGCGGCCAATGTCAGATCAGGCAACCACGCCCACGCATGCACAATGTCAGGGTTTCCAGGGTAAGTGAAACGCCCTTTGGCCAGCTTTGGGATCATCATGTCAAACCAGTTGCCCGAGGCTTGGGTATCCATGAAATCACCTGCCCGAACAATGATCACGCGCACATTTGAAGCACGGTACGCGCCCTCCAGATCAATGCGTATCCGCCCCAGCGGGTTTTGGGCGCGGTGTGGGGTGTCCGCGTCATAAAGGGCGGGGGCATCGGCTCCATAGTTATATACGTTGCCCGGAATGATCACTGTCGCTCCGCTGGCCTTGGCCGCGTCAATCACCTGTGCGGTCAGCTTTGGCACCTGCGCGGCCCAATCGGGGTACGGGGGATTCCAAGCGTTAACGATTACATCCACACCGGCGGCGGCTTTGCTCAAATCATCCTTGGTTCGATCAAGTCTGCGCACCTCCCAGTTTCGGGACTTAAATGCAGTGCAGGCATGGCGGCCAAACCTGCCTTTGGCACCAAGGATCAATACAGTTTTCGACATTGGTTGGTTCCTTTTGAGCAATATTTTTCCCATTATCCCTCAATCAATAACTTATAGGAATTGCCTAATTATGTGGGCCGTGTATTCATAAATGAATGGATAAGACACTTAGCTCTCTTGACTGGTCCCTGCTGCAATCCTTTCTTGCGGTGGCCGACGAAGGCTCGTTGTCAGGCGCGGCGCGCAAACTGGGGACAAGCCAACCCACCCTTGGCCGCCGGATCAAACAGATCGAAACACAACTGGGCGTCACCCTTTTTCACCGCCAACCACGCGGTTTTGCCCTCACCGATATTGGTACCGAACTGCTCGCGCCCGCACGGGCCATGCACGATGCCGCGATGCAGGTATCGCTTGCCGCGGCAGGGCGCGCACAAAGCACCGCTGGCACCGTTCGCATCACCGCCAGCGTTTTCGTTGCAAATTTTATACTGCCGCCCATTATCGCGAAACTGCGCCTCGCCTACCCGGAAATCAGCCTTGATCTGATCCCGAATGACGCCAGCGAAAACCTGCTGTTTCGCGAAGCCGACATCGCACTACGAATGTACCGCCCCACCCAGCTGGACATCATCACCCGCCACCTGTGTGATCTGCCGCTAGGGATGTTTGCCTCGACCAACTATCTGGACCGCAAAGGCCGACCCGACACCATCGAGGACATTTTCAACACCCACGATCTGGTTGGTTTTGATCGGGATGAGCAAATCTTGCGTGGCATGCGCCAAATGGGGCTGGATGCAAAACGCGATTGGTTCAAAACCCGCTGTGACGAGGCCGTGACCTATTGGGAGCTGGTGCGGGCGGGCTGCGGCATCGGGTTTTCCCAAACCCATGTCGGTCAACGCGATCCCAGCGTCGAGCAAATCTTGCAGGACGTGCCAATCCCCTCCCTGCCCGTTTGGCTGACAGCCCATCAGGCCATGCAGCAAACACCGCGTATCAGGCGGGTTTGGGACATGCTGGCAGACGAAATTCCCGCCTTCGTTTCTTGACCACCCCCCGCCAAAAGGCTACGGGGTAACAACCCAATTTCATCAAGGACGCATATCACATGAGCACCCCTTCTTTACTAATTCTTGCCGGTGACGGCATTGGCCCCGAAGTCATGGTCGAAGTCAGAAAAATCATCGACTGGTTTGGCGCGAAACGCGACCTGAAAATCAACGTGACCGAAGACCTTGTTGGCGGTGCAGCATACGATAAACACGGTGTGCCTTTGACCGACGAAACCATGGCCCACGCCCAAGAAGTCGATGCTGTCCTGTTGGGCGCTGTTGGTGGCCCGGCCTATGATGATCTGGATTTTTCGGTGAAACCCGAACGCGGCTTGCTGCGTCTTCGCAAGGAAATGGACCTGTTCGCCAACCTGCGCCCCGCGCAATGTTTTGACGCGTTGGCAGATTTTTCCTCGCTGAAAACTGAAATCGTTTCAGGCCTCGATATCATGATCGTGCGCGAACTGACATCAGGTGTCTATTTCGGCGAACCTCGCGGCATCATGGATGACAATGAGGGTGGTCGCGTTGGCGTCAATACCCAGCGTTACACCACGGACGAAATCCGCCGCGTCGCGCGCTCTGCGTTCGAGCTGGCCAAAAAACGCAACAACCGCGTTTGCTCGATGGAAAAAGCCAATGTGATGGAGAGCGGTATTCTGTGGCGTGAAGAGGTTCAATGGGTCCACGACAATGAATACCCCGAAGTCGAACTGACACATATGTACGCCGACAATGGCGGAATGCAGCTGGTGCGCGCGCCCAAACAGTTCGACGTGATCGTCACGGACAACCTGTTTGGCGATATGCTGTCGGACGTGGCTGCGATGTTGACCGGCTCCTTGGGCATGTTGCCCTCGGCCAGCCTTGGTGTGCCAATGGCCAACGGCCGCCCCAAGGCGATGTATGAACCGGTCCACGGTTCCGCCCCTGACATCACGGGTCAGGCCAAGGCAAATCCTTGCGCCTGTATCCTCAGCTTTGCGATGGCGCTGCGCTATTCCTATGACGAGGGCGCCGAAGCCGATCGTCTAGAATCAGCCGTTGAAAAAGTGCTGGCCGACGGTGTGCGCACGGCCGATTTGATGCAGGCTGGCGACACAACACCAGCCAGCACCAGCGAAATGGGCGATGCGGTGATTGCGGCGCTGGACGCCAGCCTGTAATGGCTTCAGGGAACAAGATCGAGTTCAGCCGCGACGCGATACATGCCAACACAATCGTATTGGCGGCTGACCAGAATTTTGTTCCCTACGCGCTGTTTTTCATTGACCAGATCGCAGCCGCGCACCCGAAGAGGGACTTTGATTTTTGCCTGCTCACACAAGATGACATCGCGCCGCACCCGCTGATTGATCAGCACGGCATCCGGATTTGCAAATTCACCCATATAGAGTTGGCTGAAAAGCTGCCCGCACAGGGGCACATCAGCATTGCCGCCTTCTTGCGTATTTTCGCGCCGGAGTTTTTGGCGGCAGATTACGCGCGTATGCTCTATCTGGATTGCGATATGTTTTATCTGCGCGGTGATCTGTCCCAGTTAATCACAGCCGATATTGGCGATCACGCGGTGGCCGCTTGCCGTGTTCCGATCCAGTTTCGGCGCAACCATTTCACCCCCAAAGATATGCGGGATCTGGGGTTTGACTATTTTCGGGTTTTGAACTCTGGCCTGATGCTGATCGACACCGCGCGGTTCAATGCGGCTGGGCTTGGCGATCAAATGAGCGATCTGATCCTTGAATTGGCGGGCGGCGATAAGGTCTATCTGGACCAAAGTATCATCAATGCTGTGCTAAAGGGCGGCTGGGCCGAATTGCCACCAATCTGGAATTGGAACTACAATTTTAGAACGGTTTACTTCACCGAATTATTCAACCCCGCGATCCTGCATTTTGTCGGGCGACGCAAAGCGTGGAACCATTTGAACGGGGAATATCCTGCGAAATATTCTGACGCTTACCGCGCCTTTTTCAAGGTCCATTTCCCCGATCTTTTCGCGGCCATGCCGCCCTGTGCGCGCCCCTCTAGCAACAAACGCGGGCATCTGCGCTATTTCCTCAAACACATTACTGACCTGCGGCGTTTCGTGCCGAAAATGGACAGGTTTGACCATGACTTTGACATCAAATTGTAACCCGAACCCAATCGCGGAGACCCCGAATGAGTGAGCAAAAAATGTCATCCCCCGGGGCGGTCGTTGATCGGTTTCGCACATGGAACCGTTCACGCATTGCGCGGCGTCGTTTGGCCAAGGACGCTGTAATGACCGTTCACGGGTTCAAGTTTAACGGCCTTGTCGGCATGCAGGACGGCACGTTTGAGCCCGAAGAAACCGCCTTGGTCAATCAGTTGTTTGACTCGGTCGACCTGTTCCTGAATGTCGGGGCCAACTCGGGGTATTATTGCTGCTTTGCCCAACAAAAAGGCATCAAAACCATCGCCGTTGAGCCGGTGCCATCAAACGTTACCTACATCGCGCAAAACATGGCCGCAAACGGCTGGGGTGAAAGTATCACCGTGTTGCCTGTGGCAGCAGGCGAGGTCACGGGTTTCATTGATATCTACGGCGTTGGCACCGGAGCTTCGGTGGTCAAAGGCTGGGCCAACAACCCCGTGAACCTGAAACAAACTGTCCCTGTGGTGCGGCTGGAAACATTGGTGCATCCGGCACCTGATGGCCAAACCATGTTTGTGCTGATGGACGTTGAAGGGTTTGAGTATCACGCCCTAAAAGGGGCAGCTGGCCTGATCAATGCCCACAACAAACCCGTCTGGTTCATTGAAGTCATCGGCGATGGCGGCCCCGTAGATGCTGGCACCGTGCGCTTTATGGACACGTTCAAAATGATGATGGACGCGGGCTATGCCGTCTATTCGGCCACAGGCAATATGCCCCGCCTTGAATGGGACGATATTGTCCGGCTGAATGATGACCCCGCGGCCCAAGCGGCCTCGCGCAACTATTTGTTTTTGGACAAGGACAAAAATATTCAAGACTTGATTGGCACCACAGACTAACCCAAAAAGGAGACCCGACATGTCTGCAGTTCAGCCCCCAAAAGACCCGGAATCAAACCCACGTGTTAAGGCTGTGTTCGATGACATCCGCGCCACCCGCGGGTCCGACTTCATCAACAACATCTGGCGCTATCTGGCCTTTGATGCGAGCCTGCTAGAGCAAACCTGGGCCGAGGTAAAAGCCGTGATGGCGATCCCGTCTGATCTGGATCCACTGACCAAAGAATTGCTGTATCTGGCCGTGTCGATCGTCAACAATTGCGAATACTGCGTGCATTCCCATTCCGCCGCCGCGCGCGCCAAGGGCATGACGTCGGCGCAACATGCCGAGGTTTTGAAAATCGTTTCCTTGGCAGCCAAAACCAACCACCTATCAAACGCCATGCAGGTGCCTGTTGACCCCGAATTCATGTTGAGTGAGGACTAAGCCCATGCCCATTGCCATCGTCGCCAGCCAGACCGGCGGCCCTGACGTTTTACGCCAAATTGATCTATCCACACCAACCCCTGCGGCGGGCGAGGTGTTGGTGCGCCACGGGGCCATCGGCGTCAATTTTCACGACATCTATGTGCGCAGCGGGCTGTACCCGTGGCCCGTGGAACGTGACCTTGCACTTGGCAGCGAAGCGGCGGGCGAGGTTATTGCATTGGGCGCAGATGTCACTGATTTCGCTGTTGGGGATCGCGTCGCCTATACCATTCCAAACGGGGCTTATGTGTCCGAACGGGTCATTGAAACACGCCATTTGGTCAAATTGCCGGATGCGGTTGGCTATGACGTGGCGGCCGCTTCGATGCTCAAAGGGCTGACTGCACATTACCTGCTGCACCGGTCGTTCCCTGTGCAAAAGGGTCAAACGGTTTTGTTCCATGCCGCAGCTGGTGGTGTTGGCTTGATCGCGGGACAATGGCTGGCCGCAATGGGCGTGACAGCGATTGGCACCGCCGGTGGACCCGAGAAATGCGCATTGGCGAACCAGCACGGCTACACACATATGATTGACTACAAATCCGAGGATTTCGTGGCGCGGGTCGCTGAAATCACAGGCGGCGCAGGTGTGGATGCGGTCTATGACAGTATCGGTAACGACACCATTTCGGGCTCGCTAAAATGTCTGAAAACCTTTGGCACGCTTGTGAACTTTGGTCAGTCTTCCGGACCAGCAACGGGTTTCAAATTGTCCGACCTTGCGGTGGGGTCTTTTACCGTCACACGGCCTGTGTTGTTTCATTTCACTGCCGACCGCAGCTATCTGGAAACCGCTTCGGCCACGTTGTTTGAAATGGTCGAAAATGGCACATTGAAAATCAACATCAATCAGAGTTACGATCTGGCAGATGCGGCTGATGCACACCGTGCGCTGGAGGCTCGCCAAACTACCGGATCAACGGTTTTGATCCCCTGATAAAAGGATTTTCAACATGGCCGTCGGTGACGTAATCTGGACCTATTTCAAGGGTGCTTGGCATCAGGGTGATCTGCCTGTGATGAACGCAGCCGACCATGGCACCTGGCTTGGATCTTTGGTGTTTGACGGCGCGCGCGCGTTCGAGGGTGTGGTGCCGGATTTGCAGCCCCATTGCGCACGGGTCAATAAATCAGCCGAGGCTTTGGGATTAAAGCCGACCATTGATGTCGATGACATGGTCGCCTTGACGTTACAGGGTTTGGCCAAGTTCGACGAAGGCGCTCCCGTCTACATCCGCCCGATGTATTGGTCCACCGAAGGGGGTGCTGGCGTTGTGGTTCCCGACCCGGAATCAACCGCCTTTTGCCTGTGCCTGGAACAGCTACCAATGGCCCCTGCCGAGGCCAGCCAAACCCTGTGCCGCACCCAATTCATTCGGCCCGTGATCACGATGGCCCCCGTTAATGCCAAGGCGGCTTGCCTGTACCCCAACAATGGTCGGATGATCCGCGAGGCCCAAGCCCGTGGCTATAACAATGCCATCGTTGCCGATCCGCTGGGAAATGTCGCTGAAAGCGCCACGGCGAACCTGTTCATGGTCAAGGGCGGCGTGGTGAAAACACCCGTGCCCAACGGCACCTTTTTGAATGGCATAACGCGGCAACGCTTGATTAAACTGCTGCGTGCAGCGGGGCATGTCGTCGAGGAATGCACCCTATCATTTGAAGATTTTGATAATGCGGATGAGGTGTTTTTGTCAGGGAATATCTCGAAGGTAACTCCCATTGTGAAGATCGAAGACCGTGAATACATCATCGGGCCCGTGACTAAACAGGCGCGGGAATTATATTGGAATTGGGCTAAGGCCTGAGCCGTTAGCACCGACGGCACTTACCGTCGGTGCAGCTATCATCTTACACCATTGCGAAGATACGCGCCGGGCCACCCGTGCCGCCACGGTGTTTGGGCGCGCCAACCACCAATGTTGCGCCTGCCGCTGGAACCTTATCCAGATTGGTCAGGTTCTCGATGCCAAACCGCCCCGATGGCAACCACGCGTAATGGGTGGCAAAATCTGCCGACAACCCGTGATCCAATGACAGGGTATCCACCGCTATTGAGGTCGCGCCCGTTTCCTCGATCAGCATTTTCGCGGCCTCAACGTGAAAGCCCGGGTAATGCTGCGCTTCGTTCGAGAACCCGCGAAATTTATCAGTTTTCACATGGGCGGCCCAACCAGAGTGCATCGCAACACACGCATTCGCCGGAATTTCGCCGTTTGCAGCGATCCATGCTTTCACATCATCCGGTGTCACTTGGGTGTCGGCGTCACCCTCGGCGCGCGCGGCAATGTCGATCACACATAGTGGCGCAATCAGGTTCTCAATCGGAATTTCATCAACAGACTTACCGTCGGCAGAAAAGTGCAGCGGCGCATCTATATGGGTGCCTGTGTGTTCATTCAGGGACAGTTGAAACAGGTTGAACGAGTGTTCGGCGAAATTAAATTTTTGTTCCATTTCCAACCCCGGCACACCGAAATATGTCGGAAAATCACTGTCCAGCGTGTGGGTCATATCAACCACCGAGCCATGTCCCGCCGCCATCGCTGCGGTCCCCGCCATGGTCGAGCCAACAGCCGCTGCTGCGGCCCCTGTTGCGGCAGTTTTAAAGAAACTGCGGCGTGACATCATCTTGTCTTTGACCGCATTCATTACGCAAATATCGCACATTTTTAGTCTCCCTGTTTTTCAAAATATCCTTGTGGGTTGTTAGCTTCCCTTTGGTCAACTTATCGTGGCAAGCTATAAAAGGAAGCATTTTCTTTCCAAATGGTAAAACTCTGCAGCAGTTAGAACATCAAATAAAAAAGCGGCTGGCGAGTTTAAAGCCCGCCAGCCGCATACTTTTGTTTCGTGAGTATTGGTGGTTTAGATCGGGACTGCCAAATCAATGCCCGATATTTCAGCCTCTGCAACTAAGGACTGCACGAACGCGTTTGCGGCCGCGGCCCAACCCGCTTTTTCCAGCATTTCACCGATTTGATCGCGGACGCGGTCCAGCGGCAAAACATCCCCAACAGCAATCGCGTCCAACCGCAGGATGTGCATACCATAACGGGTTGGCACTGGTTCGGCGCTGGTTTGGCCCGGCGTCAGGGTGTCCATCGCTTTTTCAAACTCCGGCACCGTGTCACCAGACACCAATTGACCCAATTGGCCACCCATGTCGCGGGACGGGCAATCGCTCAGCTCTTTTGCCAAATGGGCAAAATCTCTGGGCGAGGATTTCAATGTCGCCAAGGCGGCTTTGGCTTTGTTATTGGCCTCAAGCCGTGCCTCTGTGTTGGAAGGGTCAGCCGCGAACAAAATGTGCGAGGGCTCGTACAAAGTCGGGGCGCGGAACATGTCCGGCTTGGCCTCATACACAGCCTTGATCTCGTCCTCGGTGGGCGCCTTTGGTGTCATCGCCAAATCCAGCACATCGCGGATCAGGGACTCGTCCTCGGTTTCAAACTTACCTGGCTCCAACTCCATCGGCCTGGATTGCAGATCACGTTTGCGCGCCTCTTGCAGCAGTAATTCGCGGATCACCAAAGCCCGGGCACCCGCACGCCACGCCCAGCCGGGTTTGTCCTTGGGCGCGTTGTGGTTTTGTGCCTCTGCCGCGATGTCCGCAGCAGAGATTTCCTGGCCATTCACCGAAACGGTAGGGAAAAATGGCTTGCTCATTTTGTACCCTTCCGGCGCGAACGCACGATCTGATAGCCCGAACGCAGTGGCGTGATGTAGCGGATTGGCACCGACAACATGTGAACCAGTCGTGTGAACGGGAACAAGACAAAGATGGTCAGGCCCAGCAACAGGTGTGCCTTAAAGATGATATGAACATCCGCGATGTAACCCGCAGCGCCACTGTCAAAGAAAAAGATCCCCTGCGCCCAGCTCATGAACTTGGTCATTTCGTGGCCGTCCAGATGGCCCAGCGACAAGAAGATTGTCGAAAGGCCCAACAATAGCTGCACCATCAACAACATCAGAATACCTGTATCGGCAAAACTGGAGTTCATCCGGATGCGCGAATCTGTCAGGCGGCGATGCAGCAACATGATGCCACCAATCAGCATCAGGATACCGGCAAAACCACCTGCAACGATGGCCAAGATTTGTTTGGCCCCGTGGCTGATGCCCAAGGCGTCAAACAGTGCGATCGGCGTTAGCAAGCCAACCAAATGGCCGCCAAAGATGACCAAGATGCCGACGTGAAACAACACAGAGCCCATGATCAACTGTTTGCGACGCAACAGTTGGCTTGAGGATGATTTCCATGTGAACGGATCGCGTTCAAATCGAATGACTGAACCCCAGAACAGGATTGTCAGTGCAATGTAGGGATAGATTCCGAACAAAAAATTATGCATGTCTTCGTCTCCTATTCTGCCGCCGCGGGCGGTGTGGTTGGCGGCGCATTACGTGGGGTATCCATACCGGCGAGCATATCGCGCACCTGTGGGCAGCCAGCGTTTGGATCCGGGGCGAAAGTGACCTCAGATTCTTCCCAAACTTCGTCCAATGCTTCCAGATCATCCGGATCATCGTCCTTTACCGCCAGCAATTCAGTCACCGCGGCTTGATCGGCCTCGGTTTGTGAAATCTGCAGAAGGGCGGCAAACACTGGCGCATAAATGCTTTCGCGACGTGTGAGTCGCGTTTGAAGCACCTCCATTATATGCGCAGCATCCGCCAGCACCTCCCGCGCCTCGCCAATGGGACGCATGGCGAGGAATTCTAGCAAAACCGGGATGTGATCGGGTAGCTCGCTTGAGGCTGGCTCAAAGCCCGCCGCACGATAATTTTCGACCAGATTGACCATCGCGCCACCCCGGTCGCGGCTTTCGCCGTGAACATGCTCGAATAAATTCAAGCTAAGAGTGCGTGAGCGGTCAAACAGCCCGACATAGGTTTCCTGAAGTTCATAAATATCGCCCGTGGCGAGTTCATTGATCAGGGCACTCATGGCGGTGATGGTTTCGGCGGGCAGCAGGTCACCCTGCCGCAGCGCGTCAACCAACTCGTCTTTGGCCTGTTGCAGCTCTACTGTCGGATAGCTCAGTAGGGCCGAGATTGCTTTTAGGGGCATGTGCATCACAGACCTCCTTTCGCGGCGGCGGGCATCGGCGGAATAGAAAAGCCTTTGTCCTTTTTCTTGCCACCAAACAATGTGCCAGAGCTGGTTCCAGTGGAGCATCCGTTGCCATCGGTAAAGCCACAACCGGTGCGGATATCCATGCCATCCTCAACCATTTCGCGGTGCGTTGTTGGCACGACAAAACGATCCTCGTAATTGGCAATCGCCATGATTTGATACATGTCTTCGATCAATTCAGGGGTCATGCCGACACGTTCGGCAATCCCTGCATCAATCACACCATCCACAGTTTTGCTGCGCATATAGGCGCGCATCGCCAGCATCCGTTCCAGGGCAGAAACCACTGGGGCTTCGTCACCGGCTGTCAGCATATTGGCCAAGTAGCGCACGGGAATTCGCAGCGATTTTACATCCGGCATATCGCGGTCAATCCCGATTGCGCCTGCTTCGGCGGCGTTCTGGATTGGCGACAATGGCGGGATGTACCAAACCATCGGCAGGGTGCGGTATTCCGGGTGCAACGGGAACGCAATCTTCCAATCCATCGCCATTTTATAGACCGGCGATTTGATGGCAGAATCGATCCACGCCTGCGGCACACCATCGGCCAAGGCTTGGGCCTGAACTGCTGGATCATGTGGATCTAGGAACACGTCGAGCTGTTCTTGGAACAGATCTTTTTCATCAGACGTGTTGGCCGCGCTTTCGATCATGTCAGCGTCATACAGCATCACACCCAGATACCGGATGCGCCCCACACAGGTTTCCGAACACACAGTTGGCATGCCGGATTCAATGCGCGGGTAACAGAATGTGCATTTCTCGGATTTGCCGCTTTCCCAGTTGTAGTAGATCTTTTTGTAGGGGCAGCCAGACACACACATCCGCCAGCCGCGACATTTTTCCTGATCGATCAAAACGATGCCGTCTTCTTCGCGTTTATAGATCGCGCCCGAAGGACAAGACGCCACACAAGTCGGGTTCAGACAGTGTTCGCAAAGCCGAGGCAAATACATCATAAATGTATTTTCGTATTCGCCATAGATTTCCTTTTGGATGCCTTCAAAGTTATAGTCCTTGGACCGCTTTGAAAATTCACCGCCCAGGATTTCTTCCCAGTTTGGGCCGCCTTCGATCTTTTCCATCCGCTCGCCGGTGATCACAGAGCGTGGGCGCGCCGTTGGGAACGCCTTCATGTCAGGCGCTGATTTCAGGTGGTCATAGTCAAAGGTGAACGGTTCGTAATAGTCGTCAATCTCGGGCAGATCGGGGTTGCCAAAGATGTTGGACAGGATACGCCATTTGCTGCCTTGTTTGGGGTGCAATTTACCGCGTTTGGAACGCTGCCAGCCCCCATTCCATTTGGCCTGGTTTTCCCAATCTTTGGGATAGCCAATGCCGGGTTTGGTTTCGACGTTGTTGAACCAGGCGTATTCAACACCTTCACGACTGGTCCAGACGTTTTTACACGTCACCGAACACGTGTGACATCCGATACATTTATCAAGGTTCAGCACCATGCCTATTTGTGCACGAATTTTCATGTCTCTGCCTCCGTTTTGCTGGCAGGAGTGTCGAGCCAGTCGACTTTCCTCATCTTGCGGACAATCACGAATTCATCGCGGTTAGACCCGACCGTGCCGTAGTAGTTGAACCCATAAGATTGCTGGGCATAGCCGCCAATCATGTGGGTTGGCTTGACTGTCGTGCGGGTCACAGAATTGTGGATACCGCCCCGAATGCCTGTGGTTTCAGCCCCCGGCGTATTCACAATCTTTTCTTGAGCGTGATACATATAGATGGTGCCGGTTTTCATCCGCTGACTGACAACGACCCGCGCCGTCAGCGCACCGTTGGCGTTGTAAACCTCGACCCAATCATTATCGATCAGACCAGCGGTTTTGGCATCGTCCTCGGACAACCACACAACTGGGCCACCGCGGTTCAGCGTCAGCATTGTCAGGTTGTCAGAATAGGTCGAGTGAATGCCCCATTTCTGGTGCGGCGTGATAAAGTTCAACACCACGTGCGGCTCACCCTCATCAATGCTTATTTCGGGGTTCACTGTTTTCAGATCGACCGGAGGGCGATAGGTACAAAAACCCTCACCAAAGGCCAGCATCCACAGGTGGTCCTGATAGAGTTGCTGACGACCCGTCAGGGTGCGCCATGGGATCAACTCATGAACGTTGGTATAGCCCGCGTTATAACTGACGTGTTCGCTCTCGATGCCCGACCAAGTCGGAGACGAGATAATCTTGCGAGGCTGTGCCGCAATATCACGAAAGCGGATTTTCTCATCTTCTTTGGGCAAGGCAAGGTGCGCGTGTTCACGACCTGTGGCTTTGCTCAACTCTTCCCACGCTTTCACGGCCACTTCGCCGTTGGTTTCTGGTGCCAGCATCAGGATCATTTCACAGGCGTCAATGGCGGTGTCCAGTTTGGGCATGCCTTTGGACACGCCTTCTTCTAGGACCACACCGTTTAGATCACGCAGGTGTTGAACCTCAACTTTGGTGTCCCAACCGATGCCTTTACCACCGTTGCCAAGTTTGTCCAGCAACGGACCAACCGAGGTGAACTTCTTGTAGATTTCGGAATAATCACGCTCGACTTCGATGTATTTTGGCGCGGTCACACCTGGGATCAGATCGCATTCGCCTTTTTTCCAGTCCTTAACTGAATCCTGGGCAACTTCCATTGGGCTGTCATGCTGCAAAGGCAGCTGCACAATGTCGGTTTCAACGCCCAGAATTTCAGGCGCAACTTCGCTGACCGATTTGGCGATCCCTTTAAAGATTTCCCAGTCCGAGCGGCTTTCGTAGGCCGGATCAACCGCCGCTTGCAGCGGGTGAATGAACGGGTGCATGTCTGACGTGTTCATATCGTCTTTTTCGTACCAAGACGCTGTTGGCAGAACGATGTCAGAATAAACAGCCGTGGTCGACATTCGGAAGTCGATGGTCACCAACAGGTCAAGTTTACCTTCAGGCGCTTTATCGTGCCATTTGGCTTCCTTGGGCATACGCCCACCTTCTTGGCCCAGATCTTTGCCCAGAACACCGTGATCGGTGCCCAGCAAGTGACGAATGAAATATTCGTGACCTTTGCCAGAAGCCCCCAACAGATTAGAGCGCCAAACAAACAGGTTACGTGGCCAGTTTTCCTCGGCATCCGGATCTTCGCAGGACATTTCCAACTCGCCGGATTTCAGCTGTTCAGTCACGTATTCCACGATCGGTTTGCCCGCTTTTTTCGCGGCTTTACTAACCTCAAGCGGATTGGTTTTCAGCTGTGGTGCTGATGGCAGCCAACCCATGCGTTCCGCGCGAATGTTATAGTCGATCAGGCTTGCATCCCAATCGCCTTCGGGGGCTGTGGGTGACAGAATTTCGTCAACACCCAGTTGCTCGTAACGGAACTGATCCGTGTGCGCATACCATGCAGACGTTGAATTCATGTGCCGTGGTGGGCGCACCCAGTCCAGCGCGAACGCCAGCGGTGTCCAACCGGTTTGAGGACGCAGTTTTTCCTGCCCCACATAGTGGCTCCAACCACCGCCCGATTGACCAACACAACCACACATCACCAGCATATTGATAATGCCGCGATAGTTCATATCCATGTGGTACCAGTGGTTCAGACCGGCGCCCAAAATGACCATCGATTTGCCTTCGGTCTTTTCGGCGTTTGTTGCAAATTCACGGGCGACGACTTCGATTTTATCTGCCGGAACGCCGGTGATTTTTTCAGCCCAAGCAGGGGTGTACGGCACATCAACGGCATAGTCATCCGTGACCCAATCTCCACCCAAACCACGATCAAGACCGTAGTTGGCGCAGAACAGATCGAACACAGTGGCAACCAGAATTTCCTTTTTGCCGACTTTGATTTTCTTGACCGGAACGTTTTTGGTCATCACATCAGGGTGATCACATTTGACAAAGTTATCTGTGGCCTGACCGCCGAAGTATGGGAAATCAACGCCGACAACATCGTCGCGGTCTTCTTCCTGAACGAATGACATCATCAGTTCGGTGTCTTTGCCTTTGGCGCGCTCTTCTAGGTTCCACTCGCCGTCTTCGCCCCAGCGATAGCCAACCGTTCCGTTCGGAGAGACAAGCGCTTTGGCTTTGCCGTCCCAAGCAACAGTTTTCCATTCGGGGTTGTTTTTCTGGCCCAGTTTGCCTTGCAAATCATCGGCCCGCAGGAACCGGCCCGCAATCAGTTTGCCGTCTTTTTCGTCCAGACGCACCAGCATCGGGAAGTCGGAATATTTGCGGGTGTAGTCCTCAAAGTATTCAACCTGACGATCCAGATGGAACTCACGCAAAATCACGTGACCCATTGCCATTGAGAGGGCTGCATCAGTACCAGCTTTTGGCGCCAACCAGATGTCGCCAAATTTAGCGGCCTCGGAATAGTCAGGGCTGATGACAGCAGATTTCGTACCCTTATAGCGAACCTCGGTATAGAAGTGCGCGTCAGGCGTCCGTGTTTGCGGCACGTTTGAGCCCCAAAGCAGCAGGTAACCCGCATTGTACCAGTCAGCCGATTCCGGCACGTCGGTTTGCTCACCCCATGTCATTGGCGAGGCCGGTGGTAGATCGCAATACCAGTCATAGAACGACAAGCAGACGCCGCCCATCAGGGACAGATAACGCGATCCCGCCGCATAAGACACCATCGACATCGCAGGAATTGGCGAAAAGCCAAAGATCCGGTCGGGTCCATATGTTTTGGCCGTGTAGGCGTTGGCGGCCGCGATGATTTCGTTGGCCTCGTCCCATGTGGCGCGCACAAAGCCGCCTTTGCCACGGGTCTTGACGTAGGAGGCACGCAGGATTGGATCCTCTTGCAGGGCTTTCCAAGCGGCCGTCGCATTCATGGTGGCGCGCAGTTTGCGATAGCCACGCATCAGGGCGCCGCGGATCAGCGGGTTCTTCACCCGATTGGCGGAATACAAATACCAGCTGTAGGACGCGCCACGCTGGCAACCACGCGGTTCGTGGTTCGGCATATCGGGCCGTGTGCGCGGGTAATCGGTTTGCTGGGTTTCCCAGGTTACGATGCCGGATTTAACATAGATTTTCCACGAGCATGAGCCAGTGCAATTCACACCGTGGGTCGAACGAACAACTTTGTCGTGACGCCAACGGTCGCGGTAAACGTCTTCCCATTCGCGGCTTTCATTGGTGGTTTCACCATGGCCGTTGGAAAACGTATCCAGCTTTTTTGACTGGAAGAAATTCAGGCGGTCGAGCAGATGGCTCATTTTGTTCTCTCCTGTTCTAAAGGGAACCCGCCCCGATCAATACCGGGGCGGGCATTGTTCAATTTATGGGTTCTTTACGTATGCGCCGGGACGCAAGTAGAACCACCAGTTGATCACGATACAAACCGCATAGAATATAGCGAAACCATAGAGCGCGTATTCTGGGTGGCCTGCCTTCAACTGCTCTCCAAATACTTTGGGGATGATGAAGGCACCGTAGGCGGCGACAGCCGCAGTCCAACCCAAGGCTGGGCCTGCTTGCTCTTTGTCAAAAACCACAGCGATGGTGCGGAAGGTCGAGCCGTTTCCGATACCAGTGGCGGCGAACAAGATCAGGAACAAGATCATGAAGGGCACAAAGTAGTCTTGCGGTGTGGCCGACATGTAAGCTTGCTGAATGTAGTAAGCGACGCCGAGCGCTGAGGCGACCATGATGATCGAAACGATCATTGTCACTTTTGCACCACCCATTTTGTCCGAGATCACGCCACCGATTGGCCGGATCAACGCACCGATGAATGGACCCATCCAAGCGTACATCAGGGCAGATGGCCCATCAGGGTTTGCTGTGCCGTGTGTCATCACACCGTCTACCAACAGGTGTTGGAAGCCGAACACAACTTTGATGGTCAGACCAAAGGCCGCCGCATAACCAATGAACGAACCAAAGGTCATGGTGTAGATAATGGTCATTGCCCATGTGTGCTTGTTGCCAAAGATTTTATACTGGCGCGACAGGTTTTGGCCAACGGCACCTGGGATCATTTTCAGCAAGAACACTGTCAGAACGATCACGATTGGCAGAACGATCCATTTGGATACGCCCATGCCCGACACTGGCAGACCGCCAGCAGTTTCAGGCAACATCAGCCATAGACCGAAGGCAGCCGTTACGAAACCGACCATCAACATACCCGTGATTGTGACAAACGCCCCAATTGGGTTTGGAATGTTTGGCGATACGTGCTCGTCGCGGATGTTGTTCATCCCGAACCAGCCTAGGATCGCCAGTGGCACCAATGCGATCAACCAAACAAAACCAGCGTTGTGGATGTAGGTTTCAGTACCGGCCGGAATTTTACCGATCAATGTACCCGATGTGTTTACCAGCTCGCGACCTTCGCCGCCGAACAGACCGAATGTCATCACCAGCGGGATAACGATCTGCATGGTTGTCACACCAAAGTTACCCAGACCCGCATTCATACCCAGCGCATAGCCCTGAATTTTTTTCGGGTAAAAGAAACTGATGTTTGACATCGAAGACGAGAAGTTACCGCCGCCGATGCCCGACAGGAACGCCAGTATCTGGAATTTCCACAATGGGGTATTTGGGTCTTGCAGTGCGTAACCCGCGCCGATTGCGGGGATCATCAGCAGGGCCGTGGTGAAAAAGATCGTATTTCGCCCCCCCGCTATTCGAATAAAGAAGGTTGATGGGATACGCAGTGTCGCGCCAGTCAAACCAGCAATCGCACCAAGGGTAAACAGTTGTGATTTTTCAAAGGCAAAACCAAGGTTGATCATCTGAACGGTGATGATGCCCCAGTAAAGCCATACGGCAAATCCGACCAGCAAGCTGGGGATCGAAATCCACAGGTTGCGCGTCGCGATGGACTTCCCGGTCGAGGCCCAATAGCCCTCGTCCTCGATGTCCCAGTTTTTAATATCTTGTCCCACGGTATCCTCCTTGGATAAGCTTTTGCGGCGGGCCAATCTCGGCCCGCCTAATGTCATTTTTGGGTTTTGGTTCTGATTTGTTGGTCATGTGTGCGATTGTATTCGTCCACAACCTGAACCGAATGAAGTAAGGCTGCATTGGCTTCGTCCGCACGGTGCTGCAGGATATCCATGTTAGCGGATTCAAACAGCGCCTTCTCCTCGGCCTCTTTTTCAGGCGAGAACCGGATGAACAGCGCTAGAAAAGCAACACCAGTGACGATCATGCCGATGGTGAAATAGGCTTCGTCCCAATGGCTGTTGTAGGCTTCGCTTTTCAGCAGGAACCCACCCAGAACGGCACCAGCGTTCCCGCCAGCCCCGACCACGCCGGCAACCGCGCCAAGTGCTTTTTTGTTCACAAACGGCACCACCGAATAGGTTGCCCCTTCGGACATCTGCGTGAACAGCGAGAAGATGATCAATGTCGGAATGGCCAGCATCAGGATTGGCATTTGGCTGAACACCATCAGCGCCAGGCCTTCGCCCAAAAGCACGATGAAGAGCCATGTTGTGCGACCCTTCAGACCCCAAAGAGACGCAAAGTTATCGCCAAAGATACCGCCCAATGTACGGGCGAAAATGTTCATCAAACCAAACAAGCCCGCGATCATGCCCGCCGTGACCGCAGCTTCGGCCAATGGCTTGCCGTCAAAGTAATCAAAATAGTCGACGAAATACAGCGCGATGGATCCGTTGATCAACAACTCGATACCAAAACAGGCACCGTAAATGACAAACATCAGCCAAACGCGGTAATCGCCCATCGCCTGAAAATATGCACCTGT
>JGI24023J19991_10000655_pt1 | contig 26965 bp, 29 predicted proteins | sample Cruoilmetagenom1_FD_19991 | JGI IMG/M metagenome (IMG submission 19991) | reverse complement strand
GGACGATGGCATATATGAATCCAGCCACCTACATGACGGATGTGATGAGGGGGGCATAGTTGGGACACCCTTTGATCACCAGATGCTTATGCATATATTGATCCTTTTTATATTTGCATCGGCCTTTTTCATCATCGGGATATTGTCGGTAAGGAGAATCCGTGTTTAAATTTGGGGCTTTTAGTGGACTTACCGCCCTACTCTTCAGGGAGGGCAAGATATGGTGGGGGCTTAGATACTTAGTTTTCACCTCGCTTTTTACTCCTCTTCTTTACTTCTTTCTGCTGGGGACAGGGATGAGGGAGATGATGGGAGAAATGCTGTTCGATGGGAGTCCAGTAGATGATTACATCCTATTCTTAACGCCAGGTATAATCGGAATGGGCATCGTAAGCATCGCTATATCTTCTGGTACTACATCATTCAACGAGAGACAATGGGGAACATTTGAGAGAGTCCTTACCCTTCCTGTTTCCAGATCATCTTATGTTTTAGCCAAAATATTAGTGGCTATGATCCTTTCGATAGGTCAGTTACTGTTCATACTGCTTCTGGGAATACCGCTGGTTGAGGGGGGACTTTATTGTGACAACATCTTCTTAGTTCTTCTGGCTACTCTCTTAGGGGTTATCTGTTTTTGTTCTTTCATCACGCCACTTGCCTTGTCCATAAAATCTTCCACTGAGTTTTACGGTCTCACCGGCCTTATGCTTTTGCCCATTATATTATGTAGCCCGGCATTCTATTCCCTGGAGGCGATGCCCTTCTGGCTCAGGGCAATCGCCTATATAAACCCCATGACTTATATGGTCGATGTCTTAAGGGCTGGCTTTATGGGATCATGGGATCAGCAAATCCCATGGGGAATAGAAGTATTAATCTTATGCGTTTTCACCATTCTTTTCCTTGCCATAAGCATTATTTCCCTGAGGAGAGTGCGTGTTTGAGCGGTGATATTTTATGATATAGTGTAAAAGGATATCGGTAATGGAGGCTCAGAGACATATATGCTCGAGGATAAACCTACAAGACAAAATAAAAGTATAATTCGTCAAAGAAATAAGGTTTTAAAGTGAAAAGAGTTTACCAGCGGGATGAGAAAGGCAGAAGATATTGCCGGCCAGCGTTTTGGCAGGAGGAGCCAATGGAGGCTATTATCACGATGCCGATAGATATGACTGATGTCGATTCTTTCAGAAGGAAGATCAGTAGTGAAAATAAAATTCATGTCTCCATCAATTCGCTGATCATCAAGGCCGCTGCCAACGCATTGGAGGATTTTCCTATTATAAGTGGTGCATGGTTGAGCGCAGATAAAATTTGGGTTTCCGATCCTGTAGAGATAACTATATGGGGTGCTGTCCAAATAGTTGATGGACTTGGGATATACATCGTCGAGAAGGCAAGACAAAAGAAATTGATAGAGATTGCAGAGGAACTAAACGTTCAAATAGATGAAATAAAAACAAAAAATAAATATACACCCGAAGGATGGAAACCAAAAATCCCTTCACTGAGCATAACCAATGTAGGAACAATAGGTCCTGTTGAACTGGGTTCGATTGTGAGAGCTTCTCAGTTCTCTATTGTTACTGCCATATTGGCAGCGGGTGCAATCTTGGAAAAGCCTGCAGTTAAAGATGAGCAAGTTGTAGTAAGAAAGATGATGAACGTAGCCCTCCTCTTTGACCACCGAGCGATGATGGCAAATACGCCGATCGAATTTTTGAATGAGCTTAAGATGAACCTGGAGGAGCCAGATACCTATTTGGCTTAAAATTGTAAAGATGAAGGGGTTTTAAAGTGAAAAGAGTTTACCATCGGGATGAGAAAGGCAGGAGGAGCCAAAATGGGGATTAAGATAACATCAGAGGTTCTGAAAGGCGAAAAGTGTTTTGACCCTTACCTTCGCTGTGCTCTGCATGGTGCGGCCCTGACCGTCCTGGGAGTGGAGAATTGCGGTGTCCTTTCTCATGCTCCTCAGGGTTGTGCCTACCTTGTTGACGGTGCCTTCCCCTAGCAGGAGGCTGATTGGACTCGGACCGAGACGCTGTGTACCAAGCTATGCGAGGATGAGATCGTCCACGGTGGAGAGGAGCTTTTAGCTCGCACCATCCTGGAGGCAAAGGAACTTCCCATCCAGGCTCTGTTTGTCCTCACCGCCTGTGGACCAGAGATCGTGGGGGATGATACTGTGGGTATTTGCCAGGATGTAGAAACTGAGGTTCCCTTCAGGGTCATCCCCATCGAATGTGCGGGATATAAAGGCTCGCAATATGATGGCATAGATATCGCCCTGGATACGATGTTAAGAGAGCTTTCTCGGGGTGGTCAGAAGAAGGTTCCCCGATCGGTTTGCCTCATCGCCCCCCACGCCAATGCCAACCCTACCTGGATGGGTGACCTGGCCTGGGTGAAGCAAATCTTACATAAGCTGGGGGTTCAGGTTGTGGCTACTCTCACCCATAAGACATCCCTCAGTGAGTTTGAAAAGATATCCTCCGCCGAAACCTCCCTTCTTCTATCCCATGATGCGGGGAAGAAAGCGGCAGATTGGCTTTCCTCTGAATTTGACGTGGAGCAGGTCTGCCAGGGAGTTCCTCTACCCATCGGGATGACCAATACCAGATGCTGGATCTCAGAGCTGGGGAAAAGATTTGATGCCCAGGAGGCGGCTCAAAGGCTCATATCTGAGGGGGAAAGAATGGTGGCGGATACTCTTTCGGTGCAAAGGATGGGGAATCACCGGAGAGTCGCTGGAGGTGCGTCTCCTCTACCGGATGCCGGCGGCTGTTGTTTCTGATGCCACTATCGGAATTCCCCTGGTTCGCTTTCTCTTCGAGGAGCTAGAGATGACCCCTGAGCTTATTTATCTTAGATCCTCTCAAAACTATGCCCGGGAGATATTAGAAAGGGAAGTAAAGGATCTCGGCCTCAGTTCTAAGATAGTATATAATGCCGACGTGTACAAGGTAAGAGAGGGCCTGGAGGAAGTAAGGCCAGAGGCGGTCTTTGGAAGTAATGTGGAAAGGCACGCTATTGAGGGGCTGGGAATACCGCTCATCTTCGAAATTGTAAGCCCGGTGCGGCAGTTCAGGCTGGTGAACCGGGAGTATTTTGGCTACGGCGGGATGTTGAACCTTCTGGAGCTTATCCAGAATGACTTCAATGACAGATGGCGTTCCAAAGAAAGAAGATATAAGGCGAGGTGGTGAGATGAGACAAATAGCTATATATGGTAAAGGAGGAATAGGGAAAAGCACCATTGCCTCAAACCTATCCATGGCTTTAAAAGAGAGGGGACTAAAAGTGATGCAGGTAGGATGTGACCCCAAGAGAGATTCCACCCGGATTTTAGCCGGGGGTCGACTCATCACCACTGTCCTGGAGACACTTCGGGAGAAGCTCCGGATGGGTAAGGATGAATATGCCATCGCACTTCCGGACATCATATTTGAAGCCCCTAATGGGGTTTGCTGTGTGGAATCAGGGGGTCCAGAACCAGGTATTGGCTGTGCGGGGAGGGGAGTGCTGACTGCGCTTCAGATACTTACTGACCTTAAGGCCTTTGAAACTTATGGTATAGATATTGCCATCTACGATGTTCTGGGGGATGTAGTCTGCGGTGGATTTGCTCAACCCATCCGTCACGGATTTGCCCGGGAGATCTATCTTATCTGCTCAGGAGGCTTTATGAGCATCTATGCGGCCAACAACATTGCCAAAGCCATTCAGCGCCTGGCTAAGAGGGGAGATACCGGGCTTTCGGGGGTAATAGGCAATAGCGGTGGAGATGAAAGGCTGGAAAGGGAAGTTCTACCTGCGTTTGCCCAAAGGTTGGGGAGTAAATTCATTGAGCTTGTCCCCCGTACTCCCACAATTCAAGCCTGTGAGATAAAAGGAAAGGCGGTACTGGAGTACGCCCCCGATTCCAGGGAGGCAGAGATATTCAGAGAGCTTGCCCGAAAGATTATGGAAAACGACTCTCGGGTGATACCCACACCCGTGGAGGAGCTATCAGATCTTGAGACAATGTACCGAGAGCACCTTCCTAAGTAGCCCTGATGTTAAATATGGTAAAATTTGGAGATAGACTTATTATTCTTATCTCCGAGGTAGGGCGAATTTGACTGGAACAACCATAATTGCGGTGAGAAGAAATGGAGAGGTGGCCATAGCTGGCGATGGCCAGATAACCATGGGGGATACTGTCCTGAAGCATAAGGCTTCCAAGCTGCGTTCCCTGTATAATGGGAAGGTGATCTGTGGGTTTGCTGGAGCGGTGGGAGATGCTCTCACCCTGTTTGATAAATTTGAAAACTATGTGGAGAAAAATGGGGGAAAGTTGAGGCGGGCAGCCGTGGAGCTGGTGAAGGAATGGAGAAGCGATAGGATACTTCGCCACCTGGAGGCCTGGATCATCGTGGCCAGCACAGACGATATGTTAGTCATCTCCGGTGAAGGCGAGGTGGTCGAGCCTGATGGGGATGCCATAGCCATTGGCTCCGGGGCAGGGTATGCCCAGGCAGCAGCTAAGGCCCTTCTGGGCTACTCCGAGCTGGGGGCGGTGGATATCGCCCGCATATCCATGGAGATTGCCTCCGACGTATGCATCTACACTAACCGTAATATATCCATTCTTAGCCTCAAATGATTATTTCCTTTGACCTGGATGGAACGCTGGTTTGCTCTGAATTCAGCCATAAGGTGTGGCATGAGGGAATGCCCAGGATTTATGCGAAGCGATACGGTATAGAAATATCCAGGGCCCAAAGCTATGTAGAGCAAGAGTACCAGAAGGTAGGTGAGGGAAGGGTAGAATGGTATGACATCAAGTACTGGTGTCGCCGTTTTGGCTTAAACGGGGAATGGAAAAAACTTCTATCCCAGTATGAGCCCATGGTAGAGTTCTACCCCGATGTTTATGAGATAATCCCTCGCCTTAAGCAGAAATTCAACCTTATCCTGGCCTCCAATGCGACCAGAGAATTTATTGAAATTGAGCTGAAACAGGATAAACTACGGAACTACTTCTCCTTCATCTTTTCTGCCCCTTCTGATTTCGGGATAGTGAAAAAAGAAGGTTCTTTTTACACCCAGATATTAAGGAGGCTTAAGCTTCACCCCGAAGAACTTATCCATATTGGGGATCACCTTGAATTCGATTTTCATGTCCCCCGGAACTTAGGCATCAGATGTTATTTCCTTGACCGGACAGGAGCTAAAGAAGGGGAATTTGTCCTTCATAGCCTTGAGGAACTTGAGGGAAAGCTTGATGGATGAGATTATCCACTACGGAAGGAAGGTGGTGGAAAAAGAGTTTACCCATGCCACCTTTGGCAACATCAGTAAGAGGGTGGGTGATGAGCTATTTATTACCAAAACAGGGACAAGATTGGATGACCTCACCGGAAAGATAATGGCTCTTCCTATATCCGGAAAGCATGAGATGGATAAGGAAGCTTCCTCTGAGCTCAAAATGCACCGGGAGATCTATCAGAATACTTCTTATCAGGCAATTATACATGCTCACCCTCCTTTCTCCATTGTTTGTTCCTCGATGTATGAAGGTGGGGTAGATATTGAAGGTGAAATTACCCCCATAATCCAAGGGAAAGAAGGATCGTCTGAGCTAGCCCGTCATGCCGCTTGGGCCCTTAAGAAAAGCAAGGGCTGTCTGATAAAGGGGCATGGGATCGTCTGCGGAGGTCAAGACTTTGAGGAGGCTTATGAGACGCTGGAGAGGGTGGAGTTTGGCTGTCGTATAAAGTACTATACCCAGAATATCCCCACACCACCTAAGATCTCCTTCCTTTGGGCTCCCTGGAGAGCGGAATATATCCTCTCTCCCCGGGAAGAGGGCTGCTTCTTGTGTCGGGTGGCTCAAGAAGCTCACGATGGAAAAAACTATGTCCTTCTACGGGGAAAGACTAACTTTTGCTTGCTCAACGCCTATCCCTACAACACTGGCCATTTGATGGTGGCTCCCCTAAGGCATGTGGGAAATGTAGAAGAGCTGGATAAAGCTGAGAGGGAAGAGCATCTGGATATGATAGTTCAGGCAATGAAGGTCATCAAAGCAGCCCTTTCTCCTCAAGGGTTCAATCTGGGGGTAAATTTGGGTAGAGTAGCCGGGGCGGGAGTGGAAGGTCATCTGCACACCCACATCGTCCCCCGTTGGGAGGGAGATACTAACTATATGCCCATTCTCTCCTCCACCAAGGTGGTGTCAGAGGCGTTGGATGAGACCTATGCCCGGCTTAAGAAAGCCCTACTTTCGAGTCAGGATTAAGCCTCCCCCCACTATGCCCACTATGGCTAGAATATTCATTGCAAATAGGAGAGCAATGGCCGACCCGGCGATGGCCATTATGCCTCCCATCTTTAGCTTATCTTCTTTGTAATGGGCAAGTAGCCCTCCCCCCAGAGTGGCTATCCCGCATACTGCCCCTATCATGCCCATTTGCCTTATGGATTCCTCAGTCATATCGCTGATATCGGTGCCCTGTTCCTCCAGGCTTTCTAATATGCCGACTGGATTTGACGCATACATAACCCCGATAAAGAAGAGGATGGCACCCCCTACCAGAGAGAGATAAAATCCGATATTCCCTTTGAGAGAGAAACTCCCCATTACATTTTCCTCCTTTGTTTTGCTACAATACTACTGTTAAATTCTAACTCTAAACGGAAAAAATGCCACTATTTATATTCCAGGGCAAGGACCGCTTTTCCATGCAACAGGAGGTCCGGAGCCTTCGGGAGGGGGTATTAGAGGCAGACATCATCTTCCTGGATGGAAAAAAGGTCAGTTTGGGAGAGTTTGAGGCTGCTTTCCTTTCCCTACCCTTCCTCTCACCCCGAAGGGTAATCATCCTGGAGGGAACTTTAAATGTGCTCAATTCGCCATCTACCCGGAAGAAGTTCTCCCACCTGGCCCAGAATCTACCTCCGACCACCTTTGTTATAATATTGGATGAGGAAAGTAGGTTTCCCTTAAACCTCTGCCCTCAGGCTCATGTCAAGAGGTTTACCCCTCCCCGAGGAGAAAAGCTCCGGCGATGGATACTATCGCAGGTGGAGAAGGAGGGAGGAAACATATCCTCTGATGCAGTCGATATCCTGTGTGAATTCACACCCGACGACCTGGGGATGCTCTCCAGTGAGATAGCCAAGCTTTCACTCTATGCTCATGGCCGAAGAATTGATAAAGAGGATGTGATAAAGCTTACATCACTATCCTTAAAGGAAAGCATATTCTCCCTGGTGGACTCAATACTGGAGGGACATCTGGGTAAAGCTCTGGGGGCTCTTCACTATCTTTTGCTCTCCGGGGCTACTCCGCCCTACATCCTCTCCATGCTCTGCCGTCAATTTCGTTTGCTCATTCAGGCAAAGGAGCTTATGGACCAGGGCTTGCCCCCTGCAAATATGTGCGATATCCTGGGTGTTCAAGGCTATGCCCTGAGTAAGATCCTGTCCCAGGCAGAAAATCAGTCCTGCCTTGAGTTAACTTCAGCCTATGGTAAGTTGGCTGAGGCTGATCTGCGTATCAAGACNGGAGGCCCACCCAGGCTGACCCTGGATATTCTCCTGGCTGAGCTTATGATGAGAGCTTAGATGATGGACTATACTGTTCGCCGCATGATGAAGGAGGACATACCTCAGGCAACAGAAATCGACCGTGAGGCTTTCGCCGACCAACCCTATGTTTCCTTCCATAGAGAGCTGGAAAACAGGTCTTCAGTATACTTTGTGGCTGAGGTGAATAGTGACCTCAGTGAGGATAGAAAGGGGCAGGGCCTATTTTCCTGGCTAAAGCGGTTTTCATCCTCCACTCGCTACAGTATTTACATCGGCGGCTATGCGGGCATTTGGATCCTGCTGGATGAGGCTCATCTTTCGGCCATCGCCGTGCGCCAAAGGCTACAACGCAGGGGAATCGGTGAGCTTCTACTCATGTCAATAATCGAATATGCCATGAGCCTTCCGGTAGATGTGGTTACCCTGGAGGTTCGTGCCTCCAATCTTGCTGCTCAATCTCTGTATCGGAAATATGGGTTTGGAGAGGCGGGGATCCGTCGTCACTACTACACCGACAACCTGGAGGATGCCATAATCATGACTACACCCCCCATTAACTCATCTTCCTATCGAACATTCCTCCAGGATTCAAGGCAGGAATACTATAAAAAGAGATATGATGGCCTTCCTTGTCCATAATATAAGCAAAGAAGATTTTCCTCCTGTGGGGAATATACTGACACTGATCCCCTGTGTAGAAGTTCTCTTGTCAGTTGAGACGTTACTGTATCATTTTTGTCGGTGAACCTTGAAAGGTCTTGGGTCATTGCGAGCCCTTCGTCTTCTGTCAGCTCAGGATAAACTCTTGCTCCGCAATCTCATTATCGTTTTCCCTCCCTGCCGAGATTGCTTTGGGGCTTTGCCCCTCGCAATGACATGATGGGGCGCCTCTATCCACCGACCAAATTGTTACAGACTCAGCTGAGACAATAAGCTTTATCAGCTAAGAGCAAAAGATCTATAATAGCTGTAGCAAAGGAGGTATCATGGCGCAAGATGAAACTGAAGAAGTATATGAGAAAATAAGGAAGAAGTTCTGGGCTCCTCTTCGCCTCCCTCAGATGGGCAAGGATTTGCTGAAGCTAGTCATTCCCTTAGAGGAGGCAAGAGTGCTCGCAGAGCTAGAATTACTTTCTCCCCGGAAGAAACCTTCAGAGATAGCTAAGAGTACAGGTCTGGATGTTTCCTTTGTAACCTCTGTCCTTGAACGCACTTCACAAATGGGGTTAGTGGCCTTCTTCAAGGAGGAAGGAAGCTATGCCTTCCCTCCTCTGGTGCCGGGTGCTGCGGAGTTCTTCATCATGGGGGCAGCCAAAAGGGGGGAGGAGGGTCTACTTTCGATGATAGCCCAAGTTTATGACTCAGTATACCCCGTTATCGGCCACGAGATAGGGGCATCAAAGTCTCCCTGGGCCAGGGTGATACCCATCGAGAGATCGATTGACCCTCGCTCCAAGGTAATTCCCTTCGAAAGAACAGGTAACCTTCTCTCAGAGGCGAACAGGATATTTGTGGGCAATTGTATGTGCCGTACCCTGCTTAAGCGCTGCGATAATCCTTTAGAAACCTGCTTTTTCCTGGATTCAGGTGCTGATGTACTCTCCCACGGATTTTCCGACTCCCTGGTGGACCAGGGATTATTCAGACAGATAGATAAGGATAAGGCTCTGGAAATACTTACTCAATGCGAGAAAAAGGGATTGGTCCACATGACTTCAAACTCACAAGAGGAGAGGCTATTTATATGCAACTGCTGTACCTGTTGTTGTGGCATCCTTAAGGGCCTGCTGGAGCTACACAACCCTCGTGCCTTTGTGAAGTCCAATTTTGCCCCCTCCATCGATAAAGAAAAATGCAATAAATGCGAGGCGTGTATTAAAATATGCCCCATGAGCGCTTTATACCACCATCTGGGGCATGAGGCTGATATGTCAGATGACGAAATAAAGGTGCTGGAGGAAAGGTGTATCGGCTGTGGGCTTTGTGCCTCTCACTGCCCTCAAGAAGCGATAACACTTACCAGAATCAGGGAAGATATCCCTCCTCCAGGGTTTATGGACATGCTTTATGAGTGGCAGGAAAAGAGGGTACATTAAGCCTCTGGAGCTTTGCTATCAGGGCAGGAAGGAGGTCTAATGGACGTCCTGGAGGCAATCAAAGGTAGAAGGAGCATCAGGAAATATAGAGAGGATCCTGTTCCTCAGGAGAAAGTGGATAAGATCCTGGAGGCAGCAATATGGGCCCCCTCAGCCCACAACTCTCAACCCTGGGAATTCATCGTTCTAAGAAATGAGGAACTGAAGAGGAAGGTGGCCGAAGTTCTTCCTTATGGCAGGTTCCTCCACCAGGCTCCTCTGGGAATTGTTGTACTGGTGGATCCTGAGCGTTCCACTCATCCCCCGGAGGATGGTGCTACGGCAACACAGAACATCCTCCTCGCCTCACATTTCCTGGGGCTGGGGAGCTGCTGGATTGCACCCCATGACGGGAAGGTAAAACACATATTAGGAATCCCTGAGGAGAAGATGGTGCTCTCGGTTATTTCCATAGGTTATCCTGACGAATCTCCAAAGGTTGGAAGGAAGGATTTAGGCAGTATCACTTTCTACGACCGGTATGGCTCTCACTGAGGACAAGACCTAAAACCGCGGCAGAGCAAAGGTGTAAGGGAAATTTTGCTATTGATTTTCAACTCACCTTGTAGATATACTTAACCAGGATATGTCCGATACCAGCTTTGATCAGTTCAGAGGATCAGAGGACTATGTTATTTCGCTTGCCCTCAAAAACGCGGTCAATGTGACCATAGCCCTGAAAAGGCCTCTTCTGGTGAGGGGAGAACCGGGAACAGGGAAGACCCTGCTAGCCCATAGCATTGCCCAAGGGTTAGATAAGAGAATCATAATATGGAACATAAAGTCGACCACCAAGGCCCAGGAAGGGCTGTATATATACGATACCGTACAGCGTTTAAACGATAGCCGCTTTGGGGATAGAGACGTCTCCGACATCAAACAGTATATAAAACTGGGGAAACTGGGGCAGGCTTTCGTATCCGAAGAGCAAGTAGTGCTTCTGATCGATGAGATAGATAAGGCAGACATTGAGTTTCCCAATGACCTCTTAAATGAGCTGGACGAGATGAGCTTCTATATCCCTGAAACCAATGAAACCATTGCCGCCCGATACAGACCCATAGTTATCATCACCAGCAATGCCGAGAAGGAACTTCCCGATGCTTTCCTCCGGCGCTGCATCTTTCACTACATCGATTTTCCCGACCCTAAGCTCATGGAAGAGATCGTCAGAGTGCATTTTCCCCATATCCAGGATAACCTTCTAAGGGAGGCTTTGAAGGCCTTTTACGCCCTTAGAGGGGTAGAGGAGTTCAGAAAGAAGCCTTCCACCAGTGAGCTTATAGACTGGATCCAGGCCCTCACCCTGGGAGGGATACCTCCAGCGAGGATAGCCTCAGAGGTTCCCTTCGCGGGCACCCTGCTCAAGAAGGAGATCGACTATGATTATTTTACGAACCGGCGAAGAGGATGGTCCCGGGCAAGGATCTGATAATCAATGTTCACTGACTTTTTCTACCTCTTAAAGAAAAGAAAGGTACCCGTTTCCATTACTGAGTGGATGGTTCTCATGGAGTCTTTATCCAGGGGGTACATCACCGACATGGATGAATTCTATTACCTGGCGAGGGCCATATTGGTCAAGAGTGAAGGATACTATGACCAGTATGATGTTGCCTTTCAGGAGTATTTCAAGGGGATTGAAACCCCGGCAGAGATCCTGGAGCAGGTCCTGGAGTGGCTTCAGGGTTCACCTGACCGAACCACCCTCACTGATGAAGAGAGAAAGCTTATGGATAGGATGGATCTCGATGAACTCCTCCGGGAGTTTGAGAAGAGGCTCAAGGAGCAGAAAGAGCAGCATGATGGAGGAAACCACTGGATTGGCCGGGGGGGCACTTCTCCCTTTGGACACTCAGGATACCACCCAGCAGGCATCAGGGTAGGAGGTGATCCTGGAGGCAGGCATGCCATTCAGATAGCTTCGGAGAGGAGATTCCGTAACTACCGTAGTGATTTGACCCTGGATGTCCGTTCAATGAAGATGGCTCTGAGAAGACTGAGACAGTTGAGCCGCACTGGCCCGGAGGATGAACTGGATGTTGAGGAAACCATCGATGCCACAGCTAAAAATGCCGGGGAGATAGACTTCAAATGGAGGCGAAACCGGAAAAATACTGTGAAGGTGCTCCTGGTGATGGATGTAGGTGGTTCAATGACCCCCTTTGCCCGGTTGTGTAGCCAGCTTTTCTCCGCCTTAAACGCCAGCGCTCACTTCAAAGACTTTAAATATTTCTGCTTCCACAATTGTGTATACGACAACCTCTACCGTGATATAGAGGCAGGCGATGAAGTGGGCACAGACTATGTCCTGAGAAATCTGGAGCTCGACTATAAGACCATACTGGTGGGGGATGCCAGGATGGCTACTGAGGAGCTGGTAGAAAGATATGGAGCCATCTACTACTACGAAAGAAATGAGACCCCGGGTATAGAAAGGTTAAGGCAGATATCAGAGCATTTCACCCATGCGGTGTGGCTAAACCCTGAGGACCCTTACTACTGGCACCATCCCACGGTGATGATGATCCAGAGGCTCTTCCCTATGTTTGAGCTCACTCTGGAGGGGCTGGATAGAGCGGTCAAGAGGTTGATGGTCAAAAGGTAGACTTCACCCCTAAGGCTTGGGGTGGAATGCACATCGTCTAGGTTCAGTTTTTTACCCGCTCTCAGAAAGCCCAGAAGGTGAGATGTGGAGAGCCAGTCAGATGATTCGGCATGACCAGGAACATGTTAGAATTGGATAAAGGAGAGGAAAATGGAAGAAAGGGTACTAAGTCTCAAGCGCAGAATATACGAGATAATGGAGCATCTTTGACCTTGAGGGTAGAAAAAGAAGGCTTTCAGAGTTAGAAAAGGAGGTCTCTTCCTCTTACCTATGGCATGATAAGGAGAAAACAAGGAGCATTATGCGCGAAATGGAGGGAATAAGGGAGGAGATAAGAACCTGGGAGGAACTGAAGCAAAGAGCAGAAGACGTGGAAGAGCTTTTACCCTTGGGAGAAGAGGACGGCTTACTCAGCAGTGAGATACTATCTGAGATAGAGGATATTTCCCGAAAGCTGGGTAGAATTTCCTTCGAGCTTCTCTTGAATGGAAAGCATGATATACGGGATGCCATCGTCTCCATCCACTCCGGGGCAGGAGGAGTAGAGGCTTGCGATTTCGCCCACATGCTTTTCCGGATGTACCTTCGCTTTTGCGAGAGAAAGGGATATAAAGTGGAGGTTGTAAATCTACTCCCTGGAGAGGAAGTAGGGATAAAGAGCGTCACATTCGAGGTTAAAGGAAGATATGTCTATGGATACCTTAAAGGAGAGGAGGGAGTTCACCGTCTGGTTCGTATCTCTCCCTTTGATGCTGATCATGCTCGCCATACTTCTTTTGCCTCAATAGAGGTTATACCTCAAGTAGAAGATGTGGAGGTGAGAATTGAAGAGAAGGATCTCAAGGTAGAGACTTTCAAATCCAGCGGACCTGGGGGTCAGCATATGCAGAAAACCTGCTCCGCAGTGCGCATGATCTACCTTCCTACAGGGATTTCAGCAGTATGCCAGAGCGAGCGTTCCCAACATCAGAATAAGGAGAGTGCACTTCGTATCCTGAAATCCCGGATCCTGAGCCTCGAACTCAGGAGAAAAGAGAAAGAGGCAGCCCAGTATAGAGGACAGAAGATGCCTATCGCTTTTGGCAGCCAGATAAGAAGTTATGTCCTGCAGCCCTATAAGATGGTGAAGGACCACCGCACCGGTAAAGAGATAAGGAATGCGGGAGGAGTTCTGGATGGCGAACTGGATGATCTCATACAGGCCTACCTCACAAGCCGTCTCTAAGACTTCTTCCCCCCCCTTTTCCTTCACCAAAAGGGAGCAAGGCTGGGCCAGTTACTAGCTGGGGGACTATCCTGATTTTGAGAGAGGAATTCGGCGACAAGACCTTGTTCACCTACCCAGGAGCAGTATCAGTAATGGCCTTAGCTTTAGGCTATTGCTTTTCAACAATCTAGAGAGAGTGGCTCAGATGATAAGGGTCCAGTTTGCCGACAATTGCCCCGGGACAGATAGTAGTCTTCTATGATGGCGATAGAGTGATAGGTGGCGGGATGATAGAAAAGTGACTGAAGGGTAACAATGAGAGAAGAGATAGAGAGGATTACTATACTGCAATTTACTGAACAGGGCAGGAATGAGATCGAGGATGTCGTCGTTACCGAGCTTCCCCTTACCATCATCCTTAACCATCAAGAAGTGGTAACGCTCCTTTGCTCCCCGACAAAGCTGGAGTATTTAACCGTGGGCTACCTCTGGTCTGAGGATTTGATAAAGAGCAAGGACGAAATCAGGGAAATAAAGCTGGATAGAGAAACAGGTGTGGCGCGAGTGGAAACCGAGAGAGAAGTAAATGTCCTTTCTAAACCGCTCCTCGCTTCCGGTGGAGGAAGGGAGTGCACCGCCCTTTCCGGAGTCCAAAGGGTGAGCGTAGAGTCTCCAATGAAGTTATCATCCTCTCAGATTTTCTCATTGATGGAGAATTTCGTGCAGCGCTCCGAGGTTTTCAAAACTACAGGCGGCGTTCACAGCGCTGCCCTGTGTGAGGCAGATAGCCTCCTGATTTTCAGCGAAGACATTGGAAGACATAATGCCATCGACAAGGTATTCGGGGAGTGCCTTTTGGAGGACATACCAACAGACAACCGTTTAATAATCACCAGTGGAAGGGTCTCCTNAGAGATATTGCTCAAGGTGGCCAAAAGGAATATTCCTCTGCTTGTTTCCAAATCCGCCCCCACCAACTTAGGTGTGAGATTGGCCAACGATTTGGACATAACCCTCATCGGCTTTGTTAGAGGGAAGAGGATGAACATCTACACCCATGACGAGAGGGTAGTGATTGATGAAAACTAGAGATGTTCAACCAGCCGAGAAAATTCTTACCCTCACCATAGGAGGTGAGTATGGAAATCACTTGTCCTGCTTGTGGTGAGTCTAGTGGAGGAAGCCGATACTGAGCATATATAGCTGAGAATATTTAATGAGGAAGGCATTTAAATGATAAAACGCATAACTTTCCCTGGAAGGTATATACAGGGGCCCGGCGTGATCAATAAAATAGGTAAATACGTTACTACTTATGGGAAGAAAGCTTTAATTTTGGGAAGTCCCAGCGGCTTAAAGGCAACCGAGGAAGCTATGATGAAAAGCCTGGCAGAAACGAATATAGAGACAATCATAGACCATAATTTTGGTCGAGAGTGCTCGTATGAAGAAGTCAGTAGACTGGCCAACATAGGCAATGATGAAAAAGCTGATATAGTGATCGGAGTTGGTGGGGGCAAGGCACTGGATACTGCAAAGGCAGTAGCCCATAAATTGAGGGCTAAAACTATCATTGTACCTACAGTTGCCTCGTCGGATGCAGCATGTACTGCAGTCTCAGTGATGTATACACCCGACCACGTATTCAAGGGATACCAATTTTATTCAACAAACCCTGACTTAATAGCAGTGGATACAAATGTTATCGCCAGAAGCCCCGTGAGGCTGTTAATATCAGGAATGGGTGATGCCCTGGCAACATGGTGGGAGTCAAACGCCCGTGCTTCAGCCTATGCAAAGGATCTAACCTGTGGAGGTTCCAGACCAGGCCATATTACAATGGCTGCCTTAACGCTGGCAAAGTTATGCTACGATACCTTGCTCAAGTGTGGCGTAGAGGCCAGAAGATCCTGTGAGGAAGGTGTTAGCACTCCTGCCTTAGAGGAAATTGTAGAGGCCAACACATTACTGAGCAGCGTTGCTGTTGAAAACACTGGCACGGCTGCAGCCCACTCTATTTACGATGGTTTTACAATTTTAGGGCAGAAGCATAAATTATATCANGGGGAGGTGGTAGCCTTTGGGACGGTTGTGCAATTGATCTTAGAAGGTCAACCAGAGAAGGATCTATATGAAGTGATCAATTTTTGTGACAATGTAGGATTGCCATATACTCTGGCTGATATGAACTTAGCTGATATAACCGATGAGGAATTAATGGAAGTGGCTAAGAGAACAACAGATCCGGCAGAGTTTATCCATGGCTATACCTTCCCGGTTACCCCTGAATCAGTATTTGACTCGACAAAGGCAGCAGATTCAATGGGTATAGCGTTTAAAGAGCGAAAATGAAGAAATTCAGCGAAAGTATATAGCTTTAAGTAAAGTGAAAGGTGGTGGAAGGAAAATCTCAAAACTTCATAAGGAAATCTGGATAGACTGGATGGAAGGAGACAAGCTTTATGAAACTAGGAGTAGGTTCTGACGCCTATGGTTACCATTTGAAGGAGTGCATTAAAAAACATCTTGCCGAGCACAAGAGAGATTGCGACGACATCGGGGTTTTATCACCACATTCCTCCGAACCCTATTACGATGTGGCCAGTAAAATGGCAGAAAAGGTAGCCAATGGACAATTCGATAGGGGCATATTGGTCTGTGGTACGGGAATGGGAATGGCCATCATCGCCAATAAGACTAAAGGTGTCTATGCAAGCGTTTGCGAGAGTGCCTACGCTGCCCAGAAATCAAGAGCAATAAACAACAGCAATATACTCACCATGGGGGAATTCATCGTTGCTCCTCAAATGGCCGGAGAGATGGTTGATGTCTGGCTTAAGACAGAACTCGCTCAAGGCTGGCCAGGGGAAGAAGCCTCCTGGTTAGAAAATTCAATGAATAAGATAAGGGAAATAGAAGAGAGAAGATTTAAGTAGATAGAGATGTCATATCAAACTATTTCCTCAATTTGATTTTTATCTCATTATCTCCCTCTTCAACCCAATACTCCTTAAAATCGGTAGCGGCAATCATTTCAGTAACTTGCTCCCGATTATAAGCATGCAATGGTTTAAACAATCCAGGCAGACTGAAGAGCCTATACACAAACCTCTCTCCAAAGGTAAGCGAAGCCTTCCATTTCACTATATCTATTTGAGATGAAACCTTAGCTGGGTCATATATCCATGCTTCCCCACCTGATTTGAGTACCCGGTAACATTCTCTTAGCACCTTAATAGGATCTTTTAACATGTGCAACATGCCAGTGCTGATCACCATGTCATAGGAGCTATCCTCAAATCGCAGCTTTGCTGCACTCCCAACTTCAAAATGCAGCCTGTCAGCAACACCAGCTCTCACGGCATTTTCTTGCGCCATATTTATAAGCTTGCGAGTCAAGTCAATGCCATCGACCCTGACAGACGGGGATCTCTTAACTATCTCGATAGGAAGATATCCCGGCCCGGTACCCAGATCCAGAATGACACCTGCTTTCAGCCTTGACACTACCTCCTCAGCCACCTGGCTATAGTAGCTCTCTATCACCATTCTGGTGGCCTTCTCGTAAATAGAAGCCATAAACCCTGGTATTCTCTCAACAGTCATCCTTTTCTTCATCAAACCTAGCTTCTCCATATTTGCTTTTCCACTCGCGCTTATAGTCCCTTAGCCCTGTCACCCACCGGAGGCATTATCTCCCCGCCAACTAATTTTCCATAACCTCTTCCACGACCTTGAACCAGGCTTATTTTCGACTCCTATCCTCACCCTCCAGCAGCGAACCGAGGAATTTATTTTCCAGCTTCCTCGCTCACAAACCACTTTCCTTATGATGAATGATACGGTAGTCAAATACTCTTCTTCAAGCCAGCGCATGTTTGATATCCCGGGGGAAAAGACAGCTTTGGGCTAGCTTTTTTGGATATGACGATCGCCAAACTATAATGGCAGATCCATAGTGGGAGACCTGCGTGTCAACTTAGTATAAGGTTTACTGTCAAGTCTCCTTGTGGTAGTTCTATGATAATGACACCACTTAATAGTTCAGTGAAAACGTCATCGTATGAGAAAGGAGATAGTTTGATTGAATCTGAAGGAACAGCAACAAGCTGTAGCCCTTCATTCCTCCTCCTCCCTTGATCAGCTGATTTTCCGGTGGAACATCGACCACAATAATGGGCAAGCCGAGGAGTCAGACCTTGCAACCTCTTCAGCTTAGCTTGAAACCATCTCCGCAAAAGACGCCGGAAAGTACATCCCTCCGTATACAGACCTTATGCCGTCTATAAGCTGTGAAGTGGCTGCCTTCTTGGGTATAAAGCCGTAGGCTCCCACTTGCTTGGCAACCAGCATGTTCTCTTCCTCATCATATTGGGTTAAGATCAAAACCCTGGTCTGGGGTTGTTGCCTGGCTATTTGCTTTGTTGCCTCTAACCCACCCATCACGGGCATGACTATATCCATTAACACCACGTCGGGAATAAGCCGTAGCACCTTCTCCAATGCTTCCTTCCCATTGGTGGCCTCGCCCACTACCTCCATCTCCTTTTGCAGCATGAGAACAGCACATATCCCATCCCTGACCATGGTATGGTCATCTGTAACCAGTACTTTTATATGCTTTGTTGCCTCTTCCAGCAGGCTTCGGATACGGGGCACTAATGAAGCTGGTTCGATGGGCTTACTTACATAGTCCTCAGACTCCAGCCGCATCCCCTCGAACCTCCTCCACCCCTTAACCGACCGTTCCTGAGGCCGTGCATCTACCACCAGGAGCGGTATATCTTTAAACTTGGGATGCTGTTTTAGCCACCGATGCAGGGAGAATGCTTCCCCCGCGGGGGCTATTGTGCCCAGAACAATGATATCGAGAGGCTCTCCTCTTATCCTTTCCTGGGCCTGGGCCTTGCTAGTGGTAGATATCACCCGATAGAATTTAGCCTCCAGAGTCATCCGGAAGGCCTCCACAAAATCGGGTTCATCATCTATGATCAGGATCTTTTCCTTGTTTCCCATTTACCTTTTCCTCCTTACCTTAGATTCAGTCGACCTGTGACCATGCTTTATCGGGATGCCAGATCAGGGAGCTGCGCCGACNATCTGAGCCATCTCCAGGATATCGGGTACGATCCCTTCATTACCCACCGCCATAATGTGAACTCCATGACATAGGTTCTCCTCCTTTATCGTCCTTACCAACCTGGCAGCAATCTCCATTCCCTTTTGAAGTCCCTTACCCTTCCCTGCACTGGATAGCTCATCAATAATGGGTTGAGGAACAATTATTCCCGGGACATTATCATTCATATACTGAGCCATCCTGGCTGAGGACAGGACTATAATGCCCGCCAGTATCTTAACCTCGAACTGGGAGGCATACTGCATGAACCGGCGAAGGCTTTCTAAGCCGAATATGCCCTGGGTTTGGAAAAACTGCGCCCCGGCAGCAACTTTCTTTTCAAACTTGATGAGCTGCGGCTCAATGAAGTCTGCCTCTGGATGGACCGAGGCACCCACGCAAAATTTCGGTGAACCCTTAAAATCGCTACCTCCCAGATCCTTCCCCGATTCCATCGTCTTAATTGTTCTCAGCAGTTGCACCGAGTCCAGGTCAAATACCGGCTTTGCCTCCTTATGATCCCCAACATCAATGGAATCACCGGTGAGGCAAAGCACATTCTGGATGCCCCGGGAACAGGCCAGAAGAAGGTCCGCCTGGATGGCCAGACGGTTACGGTCGCGGCAAGTTACTTGAAAGATAGGCTCACCACCACGTTCCTTCACCAATAGACACCCCCCCAAGGGAGGGGAAACGCATCACTGAGCTTTGATGGTCAGTAATATTGATGGCGTCAACCTTATCCTTGAGCAGATCTATATGGTGGACCATGTCCGCAACATCCATCCCCTTGGGAGGTCCAACCTCTGATGTCACCAGGAACTTATCGGAATAAAGCTTTTCCTCAAACAGCGAATTAGCCATTGCTTCCTCCCAGGTCAATGCTAGTTATGCCTGCCAACCTTCTTGGCCGGGGGATCGTCCGGAAGTTCCGGGGAGGATAGTATCGACGTATTTTATCCAGTTGCCCCAGACTCTCCAGGCGTTTGTAGATCAGGACCCAGGCACAGTCTATATCCTTGTTTGCCTCACACTTACCGTTCTTAGTGCCAGCGCAGGGGCCGTTGAGTATCCCCTTAGTACATCTGGTGATAGGGCAAATACCCGCCGTCTCAGCCAGTCTGCAGTCACCGCAGGCAGCACATCGTTCATCCCAGACTCCCCCTTGCTCAGTTGCACCCATGAAGGATGTATTAACACCGGGCAGAGCAGGTACATCCGGGAAACGCTCGGCCACGACCTGCACCCCAACGCCGCAGCCCAGGGAAAGAATGGCGTCTACCTCACTCACCCTATCACCAAGTGGATCCAGGAATTCACGATCACATTGCCTTTTTACGGTATACTCCAAAAAGGCATGAACCCCATCTCCACCCTTCACCTGGGCAACTCGCAATGCGCCATGAAGGAAAGAGACCTCACGCTCACCACCAGCACCACACACCGTCATACAAGTGCCACAGCCCAGAATCAATATTTTCTCATAAGGCGCAATGAGCCGCCTTATTTCCTCCAGGGGCTTCTGCTGCGCGACTATCAACTTTTCACCTCCTGCTTTATTACTGAAGCCAGATAGAGCCCACCTATTTTCTCGGTAAACTCATCCAGAGCATGAGCGGGGTCTTCATCCCCGGCATATAGATTAAACATCTGTACACGCTCTGATGCGAGGCCAAGCTGAACCAGCACCTTCCTTACCTTCTCCACTTGCTGCGATACCCAGAAAGCAGTCTTCTCTCTGGCACACTGCTCCCCACACCCGGCAATGAAAACACCCTCCGCTCCCATCTCAAAGGCACGTAATATGTGCTCTGCCTCCACCTTGGCGACACAAAGAACAGGCACTATCCAGATGCCAGCCTTAGCTCTCCTCCAGAGGCTTGCCAGGGCCCCGGTGCCAAACAGTCCATACTGGCAACAAAAGCCGATAATGAAGGGCTTGAACTTGGATTCTGCTGCCGACCTGAGAGCATGGTCTAGCTCACTAGCTACATGTCGTCGGTCATACGGCTTACGCAAAACTATCGCTCCCGCCGGGCATTGGGTAACGCATATGCCACAAGCCTGACACTGATCAGCGGGTATCTGGATTACGCCACCTTCATCCAGGTAGGGTACATTATAGGGGCAGACCCTGAGGCAGGTAAGACAGGTAGCACACTTGTCCTGGAACAGAATTTCAGCACCCACGCCACAGCGGAGGCACCTCCTTGCTTCATTGATGGCAGCTTCCCAGTTGTAGACCAGCTCCACTGGCTCAAAGTTCTTTCCTCTTGCTTCAGGGGGAAGAACCTGCGGCTCAAGCCGGCTGGTTTTCTTTACCATGTCTAAGGTTTTGGGGAGGAGGTCACCAGCCAAACCTTCCCTCACTTCTTTGTTGGCCAACGGGTATCTATGCTGAAGGTAATCATCAATGCGGAGGGCTGCTTGCCTGCCTGCGGCTAAAGCCTCAACTACGGTGGCCGGCCCAGTGACGGCATCCCCTCCAGCAAAGACTCCCGCCCGATTAGTAGTAAGCGTAGCCGGGTCAACCTGAACAGTGCTACCTCTGCCCATACGAAGATGGAAATCCTCGGGGATCTGGGGGGCCTGCCCGATGGCGGTAACCAGAGTATCGAATTCTTCATCGAACTCGCTGTCCTTGATGGGAACTGGTCGACGCCTACCTCCGGCATCTGGATCGCCAAGCTCCATCCGCATGCAGGTTACGCTTAAGTGTCCATTTGCCCGTTTAATTTTAGTCGGTGTCACCAGAAACTGGACCTCCACCCCTTCCTCCAGGGCTTGCTCCACTTCTGTGGGATCGGCGGGCATTTCTGCTCGACTACGCCGATATAGAATGACCACCCTTTTCGTCCCTAACCTGAGAGCAGTACGAGCGGCATCAATAGCTACATTTCCTCCTCCCACCACAGCAGCTTTCTCCCCAAGAGATGGCTTAAGTCCCAGGTTCACTTCGCGGAGAAAAGTTGCTCCATCCACTACCCCCGGGCTCTCCTCTCCCTCTACCCCCATTCTGAGGCCCTGATGAGCACCCAGGGTTAAAAAGATGACCTTATAACCCATCCCGAATAGCAGATCCAGGGACACCACCCGTGTATTCCTCCTGATTTCAACTCCCATCTGGATTAGTCTTTGAACTTCAGTATCGAGTACCTCTCGGGGAAGGCGGTATTGAGGGATACCCACTCGCAACATACCTCCCAGTTCTGAATGGGCTTCGAAGATGGTCACTGGGTAGCCGAGTTTTCTTAGATAATAGGCGCAGGCCAGCCCTGCCGGACCGGAGCCTACTATGGCAACCCTTTCACTACGCATAGTCTCAGCTTCGCCCTGAACCATCCTATCTCCACCGAATTCCACAGCAAACCTCTTCAACGCCCGGATAGCGATAGGTTTATCTACCTGGCTGCGCCGGCAGGCATTCTCACAAGGATGAGTACAGACATGAGCACAGATGGAGGGAAAGGGGTTGTCGTTTCTTATAACCCGTAATGCCTCCATCACCTTCCCCTGAGCAATCAAATCAACATACTCTCTGATTTCCATGTGTAGAGGGCAGGCAGCCTGGCAGGGCGGTATAAGACTGCGGTCAAAAGAAATTTTCTCTCCTCGATCGGTTGGGTAATCCTTGGTTTCATACATTGAAACTGAATACATTAGACCCCCTCCCAAACAGAAACCATTTGATTATAGGCTAACATGCCCCTGAGCCAGGCAAAAGAGGGAATCCCCAAGGATAAGGGTGGGTTTTACTCAGCAATTTTGACAGAATTAACCCCTATTTTGGAACGTGAAAACCTCAGGGTCGAGGAAGGAGATTTTGGTAATAAATGAGGAGTTTTTACTTATACCGTTACAGGGTTATGACACCCTTCCGTATGGCGAATCTGATGAGATCGGCCTTGTTACGAATGTTCAGCTTTCTCATCAAGCTAGTTTTGTATGCCTCCGCTGTTCTCAGACTGATTACCAGCATACTGGCTATTTCCTTAGCAGTATATCCTTCAGCAACCAGCTTAAGCACCTCCCTCTCCCTATTGGTCAACTGCTGGTAAGAATCCCTTTCCCCTTCTACAGTGGACTTCTGTTGACACTCCTCAACCAGGGCTGCTGCCGCTGAGGGAGATAGAAAGGAATCTCCCTGGGATACAGCCTGAATAGCTGAAGCAAGCTCCGAAAATGCCGCCATCTTACTGATGAAACCACGGGCCCCCGCCTCGATAATAGGGATGATATACTCCCTATCATCATACTGGGTTAGTGCCAGTATCTTTGTTTCTGGGAATTCTCTACGTATTCGACGCGTTGCCTCCAGTCCGCCCATGATGGGCATCGCCAGGTCCATAAGCACTACCTGCGGTATAAGCTCTTTTACCTTGTCCAGGGCTTCCTTTCCATTTACTGCCTCACCCACCACTTTTATGTCTGCCACTGACTCCAGCAGAGCACGGATCCCGTCCCGTATCAGAGTGTGGTCATCAACTATCAGCACGGTTGTCTTCTGCATCTAGCGTGTTTCCTACCAGTGGAACTTCCACCACCACTTTTGTCCCCTTCCCTGGCTGGGACTTAACACTACAGGCGCCACCTATCAGATTCACCCTCTCTTTCATGGTGAATAAGCCTGCGCCCCGGCCGCTACGATCCACCTTTGTAATCTTACTGACAGCGAAACCTTTACCATCATCCTCAATGTGTAATACACACTCACGGGCATTGCACTCCAGTGTGATAGAGGCATTTTTCGCCTTTGAGTGTTCCAGGATGTTGCCTATCGCCCCCTGGGCGACACGGAAAAGCATTAGTTCAAGATCTGATGGTAGGCGCTCATCCATGCCTCTAAATTCCATAGATATATTAATCCCTCGGGGTTCAAGGCTATCCTTAGCATACCGATTGATTGCCGTAGCCAATCCGAGCTCATCCAGCAAGGTAGGGCGCAGTTCCTTCATAATCCTTACTATCTCATTGCCGGCATGAACCGCCAGAGATTGCGTCTTTTTAATCCTGTCCATTAACTCTGCATCAACAACGCCTTTCATTTCCGCTGTGGCTATAGTAGCCTGGAGGTTTAGAGTCAGGCTGGTAATTGCCTGACTCGTCTCATCATGTAGCTCCCGGGCAATTCTCCTTCGTTCCTCCTCTTGAGCAGTCAGAGCATGGTGGAGAAGTGTCTGATGCCTTTTATCTGCCCTTTCTAGCCTTTGGTATAGCCTTGCCTGCTCAACTGCAGTGCCTACCTGGTAGCCAATGGAGTTCAGGAGATACAAATCGTAGGTGCCAAATTGTCCTGGTGAATGGATAGCAATATTCATCACGCCCACAACCTTTTCCTTTGCTTTCAGGGGAATACTGGCAAACCCCTTAAGACCTTCTGTGCTCGCTAGGTCCGGGTAAGCCGCCCGGGGGTCCTTAGAAATATCCTCCACTATAATGGGTTCCCCAGTTTGAGCTACCCTTCCTGCTACTCCTTCTCCTGGGCCCATCTGCATCCGTTCCACATGTTTGGCAGGCAGACCGCGATACGCCCGGTAGCGTAGGCGCTGATTTGCTTCATCAAAGAGCAGAACTCCTCCTACTGTGCTGTCGAAAATCTCCAGCACAGCGCCAAGGGAGACATCCAGGATGGTGTCTAGATCCCGCAGCCCACTCACAGCACCTGAAATGCGGCTCAAAGCATAGAGGTGGTGATGGCGCCTTAGAATTTGCCTTTCCAGTTCCCTTTCTGCGCTGACATCCCTTCTTAACTCAACAAAGGCATTGATATCGCCGTGGCTATCCCTGAGCGGGTACATGGTGATTTTGATATACCTACTGGAAGCACCGCCTGCACCGGCAGGGTGGTCTGGGTGAACGATGGTCGCTGGGCTACCGTTTTGGAGTACCTTCGTAAGAGGGCACTCCCATATGGGGGAGTTGCATGGATTATCCCTGCCCTCGAAGACCTTGTAACAGCGCTTTCCCACAGGTACATAGCTTTGTGGCAATCTTCGCTGCATGGCTGAGTTAACAAACCTGATATGGTATCCTCTATCAATGATCAGAAGCTCGTCTTCTATGCAATCTGCTATGCTCTGCAAATTTGTGTCTGCCCCCGTACTCTGGGTAGCTTGCTGAATTGCTATCTCGTCCTCATGCATCTCCACCTCCCCTCTCAAAATTAGTCTACACCAGTTCATTTTCTCACTCAAGAACTGGAAAGATTACTACTGCCTAAACCTCCTGGTTTGGGAGCAGTGCACAGGAGTGAACTCCTAAAAATGGTTACTTTGATTAGACTACGAAACTACGCAGGGAGGGAATCTCACCCCCTGGATGAATGAGGCTTTGTCTTGGCGCACTTTCAGGTTTAGTGTAAAAGTGGATTGGTGTAAGATACTTCCGGAAATAAGTAGGGCCTAAAAGCTCGGAAAGGAGAATCTTACACCATGAAAAGGATACCACCATCGAGGGAAAGGAAGAAAGGTAGCCCTCGAAGAGTGGGGAGGGAAGGGACTTGTTCCCTGCCTATCACCGCGACAGGGGAAAAGCATGTTAAGAACTCGAGTTTCCCGAGCTCAATCTCTTGAACTCAAGCCAAAAAGTGGCCTTAGTCGACGGTTTTAGCAGAGAGAAAAGGCTGCTCCTTTGAGTGTCTCTCATTTACTTATTGGCCCTCTTCCTGAGCTCTTCAAGGATCTGCTCCTGGATCTCCACCTGCTTTTCGACCTGAGAACTCCTGGAAAATTCCCGGACCTTTTCAAGGAATGTCTTCCTCACTTCAGCATACGGGTGGACACCGAAAAGTTCGTAGTAGGATCTTGTCCGGGGTGTTTGTCTTGACCTCCCTCCACCAAAGAAATACGAGAACCTTCGCAGCACAGGAATTCCAGCAACCCTCGAACTTGGACCAACTGCTCCACCTGCACCAGACTGGTCAGCACCAAGGCCAAATCCAGATGCGGTTATCGGAGTGAGAGAGCCATATTTAAAAGCCCTTCCCATAAGCGATTGCCGGCCAGATACATCAGTGATGTTATCATGGGATATAGCCCTTTCAAATTTGTTGAATATCCCTTTTTCGGTTGGTCAGGAAGAACTGGTGACTCCTTCTGACCATCTCGGTTGAGACTATTCCTATTAGCGTGCCAAGGAATGAATAGGCGAAAACAAAGCGAAGGTCTAATATCTGCCAACGCAGCATAATTATCCAGCCAACAAGCAGTAGGACAAGATAATAGAGGGAGTACTTCCATTCTATGGTGAGGACACCGATTATCACGCCTAGAGCAAGAATTCCACCTGTCCACGTCCAAAGGTAAAGGGACATTTGCTCAAAATCTTCAGGAAAGAGATCATAAGTACCGGTCCATTTGAGAAAATAGTAAGCGAGGATTGACCAAACAAAGACTAATGCTGCTATCAGATACCTTCCAAAGAAGGATAGTGGATGAGGCCTCAGGGAATATTCTATCCTCTCATTTTGGAGTAAATCAGACTCTTTCATTCTCACAGCTATTCAGACCAGCCCTTGGCATAGCTTATCCTCCTGGAGAGTTCACTCCAGGTAGTGGCTATCACTTGTTTCACCTCATCTAAATTCTCCACAAAAGTTACTCCAAAAGTGACCCACCCAGAACCAGAAACTGGGATATAGGATATCACACTAAGCTCGTTTGTTCAATCTCTTTTCTTTACACTTTCTAGCTTATCCTGGATGCGATGGTTGGGACCGTTGGAAGGAGAGGTCGCCTTTCTGAGTGTCTATGGGCATGTAACCCAGTTCATCAACGATGAGGAGACCCAGCCTGCCCAGCATCTCCAGCGTGCTTCTCAGAGTATGAGAAACGGTAGCTGCCACTAGCTGATCCAGTAATCCCCTGGTTGATGTAAGCAGCGCCCTCTTCCTTTGACCACAGGCTTCGATTCCCGCCAGCGGGATCGACAAGCAGGACCAAAGAAGCCCTAATGCTTTAAAATTAGATGTTTTGTGTTGTGCTTCAATGGAAGTCGGACAACTAGCTTTGAGAAAAAATGATACACCCCCTGGTGAAAGTATAATAAATAACCAGGCAAAGGGGGGAACAACATGGAGGGAAATCAAGGTAGACGCATGAGTGCTGAGCAGAAACTGAAGATAGTGGTGAATGGGAGACAATCAGGAGCTACGGTAAGTGAGGTATGTCGACGCCATCAGATTGCCCATACCCAATTCTATCGATGGGCGAGAATGGCCAGGGAAGGAGCTCTTGAGGTGCTGCGTAATGGAGCAAGAAAGGCAAACAATGGTAAGCGTGAGAATTGGTTTTTTAATCCCTTGGCTTCCTCTC
>JGI24023J19991_10000653_pt1 | contig 27027 bp, 26 predicted proteins | sample Cruoilmetagenom1_FD_19991 | JGI IMG/M metagenome (IMG submission 19991) | reverse complement strand
TTTTTGGGAAGGTATAATGATTTTACAATCACTCGTTTGTACATTTTTAAGATTTTCAATAAGTGTACTGTTTTTATTTAATGAATTTTTGAGTTTTATATTTTTTAATGCATTTTCAACAGCAGTTTTTAAATCGCTGTCATCAATAGGCTTGACGATATAACCAATAGCACAACATTGAATTGCTTCAACAGCATAATCGTTATAGGCTGTGACAAAAATGATTTCAAATTCAGGTTTTTCAAATTGTTGCAGAACATCAAATCCATTAAGTTGTGGCATTTCTATATCTAAGAAAATTAAGTCTGGCTTATGTTTTTTAATCAGATCTATTGCCTCAAGAGGACGTTGACTGATGGCGATAATATCAATCTCAGGAAATAAGTTTTTCACTTTTATCTGTAAGCTTTTTAAGGCTTTTTCTTCGTCGTCAACGAGTATCGCTTTTAAGTTCATAATTTTTTAAATTTAAGGTAAACTCTTGTGCCTTGCTTTTTTTCTGTATCTAAATCGGTTATTTTGTGAGAAATATTCCATTCTTTGGAATGGTTGAGTAATGTGATACGCTCTTGTAAAATTTGGGAGGATTTGGACTGATGTTTATTGAGCGATTGTTGTTTTATTTCTTTAGATTTTTCTCTTCCGACGCCATTATCCTCAATAATTACTTCATAAGAATTCTCACCAATACGTTGAAAAAGTATTTTAATCAAACCTTTACCATAATTATGGAATAAACCATGATTTACAGCATTTTCAACAATGGGTTGCAGGAGCATGGCAGGTACAGGGAACTCTGTATTTAAATTTTCATCTGTAATAATAGAATACACAAACTCATCTCCAAATCGTAGTTTTTCGATCTCTAGATACCCATTTAAAAGCTGCAATTCTTCTTTAATACTAATAACTTTATGTTCTGAAAAATCAAAAAACATACGTATCAGTTTAGAAAATTTTATCAAATATTTTTCGGATAATTCTATTTTATTATCGTTTAAATAATACTGTATTGCATTGAGTGAGTTAAAAACAAAATGCGGATTCATTTGAGACCGGAGCGCATACAATTCAAATTCGGCTAATTTTTTTTGTGTTTTTAGTTTTTTGGTCTTTTTAGCGAGTTCTCTTTGACGAAGCCAAAACATAAGAAACCCGATTCCAGACAAAGTAATGAGAAAAAATAATGCTTTTGAAATGGATCTTTGCCACCAAAGCGGTGTTATGGTAAAATTGAAAGTTTTGGTAAGTTCTTTTTTTTGTATATGTAATTGATAATCGTTTGGAGTAAGATTAGAAAAATTGAGTGAATTTGATGTTGTTTTCGTCCACTCTTTTTGAATGGGTGTTAATTTATATTGATATGCAGTATTATATGTTGTCGAAAAATCAATCATGGCAATGGTAATATCTAAATGATTGTTAGCCGTATACGCCATATTCTTATTCGCAGAAATGTCATCATTATTATATTGAGCTTTTTCAATATAGAGATCAAGAAGTTTGCTTTCTTTGGTTTGGTTTATTGGAACAATGCTAATACCATTATCTGTACTCACTATCAAATCATTATTAAAAATGCTGATAGCGTTACAGGAGTTTGAATATAACCCCTCTTCAATAGTATACCTTCTTTTTAATTTATAGGTCTTATTTTCTTTTGTATACTGCCATATTCCCTCATTGGTTGCGAGCCAAATAGAATTGTCTTTTACAAAGACATTCTGAACCGCTAAAAAGTCTGACTTTTCAAGTAGTTGAGCTTCATCTAGATTAGATATATATGCGCCAAATCCAGCTGTTCCGATAATTACTTCATTTTGATTTATTTTTTGAATTCTAACAATGGGTTTATTTAGTGTATTGCTTTTTAGCTGGACATCTTGGATGCTATCATTCGAAATGATTTTTAAGCCATTGGCCGTTGCTAACACAATTTTATTTTGAAAAGAGATAAGATCTCTGACACCATTTTGATAGTACTCATTTTTTATTTGTAAATTTTTAGGATCCATTTTTACCACACCAAATGAAGTGTTCCCATAGAGATATCCGTTTAGGTAAACTAGATTTTTAGGGAGCTCAAGGGGATTCTCTTTTGTGTAGAATAGTTTTTTTGAACGGATTCCATCTTTCTCAATAAAGAGTTTTTTATTGGTAATAAAGTAAGTGGTTCGTAAAGAATCTATATGAACTGCATTGAAAATGAAATCATTTTCTTCAATGATAGGTTTAAATTCTTTGGATTGCGGTAAATATTCAAAAAAACCGCTGTTATAAATACTTGCCACGAGTTTATTATTCACCCACTGTAGTTTTCCAGCTTTTTCATTTTCGAGTTGATGGATGACATTTCTTTGTACATTAGGGATAAAATAGAGCCCATTATTAAAAGTTGCGATCCATAAGTTGTCGTTTTTATCAATGAATGAAAAATGGGATTTTAATTTTTTAGGAATCTCAACCTTATCATGTACTTTATAATCTTTGCCAATGAATGCTACAAAATCTTGACCTGAGATTTGCATGTTCTGGTTTACATCATTTATTCGAACGAATTTTGTTTTTAGATGGTGTAATTCTTCTTTAAAAAATTGTAAGTTTTCTAAGTTTAAGATGGTGTAGCCTTTGTCGTTTATGATTCCAAATAAACTGTCATTTATTTGTCCTCTACGATGCTCGTTTTTGAATATCGTGGGTCTTATATCTTTTTTTAGAGTTACATCTTGGAGGTCTTTAATTTCAAGTGTGTTCAAAGAATCATTATAAATAATTCCCTTTACATTTTGATGTATAACAGCCTCTCCGTATTGGTGTTTTGTGTTTCTCAACTTGGTTGATACCCATAAATCATCCTTTAAAAGATAGGATTTATTCGCATCAGAAAAGCCCACTATATTTTTATTTTGGTTGATAACTATAGGATATAAAATTTCGCCTTTCTGAGCACTTTCAAAAGCATAGACACGATCATTAAGAATATAACCCAATTTTGCTGCTTTAGAAAAATACCAAACCTTTCCATCTGGTGTGCTGCGAATATCCCAAATGTCATTGGTGGGTAATCCTTCTTTGGTGGTAAATGTTTTAAATGTTTTACCATTAAATCGAGTCATTCCTTTATCGGTAATCATCCAAATAAATCCTTGATGATCTTGCGTTATTTTATAGACGTGATTACTTGGGAGTCCATTTTTAGTCGTGTAGTTTGTGTATTGTTGCCCAAAAGAAAAACTCCATAGCAGTAAAAAAAATAATGTGTTATGGAGTTTTTTTAAATTCAAAAGTTGGCTCGTTTTATTAAAAAGGCAAAGTACTAAAAAAAATGGCAGTTTAATTTTATACTGCTCGCTAATCTAAAAACACGCCTAAATTTCCGTCATAATGTCCCGCGATTGTGATACCATTTTCATCTGTAAACTCATAGTCCACATCAATGCTTCCCACTAATGTGTTATTATCAAAAGAATAGCTATTAATAGTGATAAAAGGGCCAACTGGACCTGGCAAGTGCCAAGTACCAAAACCATCTTGACCTTGTCCGAAATTAATATTGTTAGAAGTAAATCCTAAATCTAAGATATTTGCACCATGTCCAATTGTACTATCGCTTGCTCCACCTGTATAGGTTTGCCCTTGTTGTGGGAAAGCAAATCCGACAATATTGTAAAAAACAAAGTTTGAGGTGTTTAAAGAAAACAGATAGTCATCAGTAACACCATTTGGGTAGGTTTGATTGTCAATCATTCTACCATCTAAAAAGAATAAGTTGAATTCACTTTGATTGTCTTCATCAAACTCAATATAGCAGTTTGCGGTTTCATAATCCGTTCCTGAAACGGTAAAGATGTTTGTCGGTGTTGCGATATCATCATTTGGATCGCATGCGGTTAAGCTTATGGTTAAGGTTAAAAGAATTAGTGTTATTATTTTCATTTTTTTATAATTTAATTGTGATTATTTTTTAATCTAATATGACACCTAGCGTGCCTTGATAATGTCCAGTAATTTGATTGCCATTTGTATCTGTAAAAGTATAATCAACATCTGCTGTGCTATTTGCTGGCGTGTTCGTATCGATGTTAATTGCATTTATGCTAATTGTTGGGCCAATTATACCTACATAATGCCAAGTTCCAGTTGATTCAGAAGGATTACTTGTAAAATCAAAGCCGTTTTCATTGCCGAAAATAGGAGTGCCTGCTTGTAAATTATAACTTACAAACGAATCTTTAGAATAACCAGAATTAGTTATTCCAAAACCATTAAGACTAGTGGTTAAAATACTGGATGCTATATAGGTTTCTCCAACTGAAATCGTATTGGTTAAGTTAGGGTTTGAAGCTCCTTCAAATACTTGTAGTTTAACCAGTTTAGTAATAGTGGTAGAAAAATTATGTGCGTATCCAAGACCTTGGTCTCCATAGGTATCGGTCATTCTGCCATCCGTAAAGAAAAAGGTATAATAATCTGCTTTTCCATTATTGTCGCTATCAAACTGATCAATTGCTACATACATATTAGGTGTTTCATAAAAAGTATTCCCAATTGTAAAACCTTCAGTTGGTGTTGCCAGATCGTCATTATTGTCACAAGACGTTATATTTAATATTGCTATTAATAATAATGCTTTTAAAAGATGCTTTATTTTATGATTGTATTTATTATTCATAATAATACCATTAGGTTTTTTAATAATTTTCAAAAAACCCACCTTTATGCGCTTATAAAGGCAGGTGAATCTTATTTTTACTTGATTAGTTATCTCGTTTTACGTGAACTGATCCCGTAATATTTTTTACAACACTGTTAGTATCTGTATAGGTTCCAGAAAAGGTCATATCTATATAATCTCCAACATTTGCACCATAATTTGATAAGGTGAATTGAAGGTTTGTAGGAACATTAAAACTTCTATCCCAAAATTCTAATAAATCAAAATTAGGCGAATTGTAAACTCCTGGTGTTAGGTTATGACAATCAATATAAATGTATTGAGGACTTGCACCAGAAATAATAAAACCTGATAAATTACCTTGATGTCCAACATCAATATTCGTAATCGCTGGATCATTATCTATTTGATAGGTAATGTACTCGTCTATAGTGTTACAAGTAACCAAATTACCAATATTAGTTGTTGGTGGTGTAAAGGTGTAGTTCATTATATCTGACGATTGAAAACCATTAAGATCAACTCCTTCTAAAGTAAAGTTACTTATACTAACACAAGTTGTCGTATTAAACGTAAAACTTCCATTGGTGACCGTGTATAATGATTCAATATTGTTGTAATTTAAAGTAACATATCCATCCGTTACAGGATTGTTATTACAGTCTAATAAAGTCCCTGAGATGACACTTGTTTGAGCTGCTGGAATTGTACTACTACCAATATCTGTATTGCTAGAAAAAGGACCAACAGTACTGGTGCTAATGAGACTTCCACAAGGATCATAAATTTCCATGGCTAATGAGCTGTTTGAAGGTATTAAACCACATATTTCACCATTTCCATTTGAATAACCAACCCGAGGATTCATTCCATTAGGTGTTAAAACAACTTGTACACCATAAATTGGGTTTCCATTGGTGTCTTCAATAGTCATACAAAGAGTTACGGTTGGAAACTGTGCATCACAATTCCACCATGAAAAATGAGAAACTGCTCCAACATATTTGTTTCCTACTTTAGTTGCTATTCCATCTTCTATCCAATAGCCTTTATCCTCATCAAAATGCCATAATTCAATAGTGCCAGGTGCATTTGGTTGTGAAGCATCAATAGGAATTTCAATTTCAGCAGTATGACCATTGGCTAAATTTAATATTTCTCCTCCTGACCCACGTAGCTCTACGTTTACCATTCCGTAAGTTTCTAAGATACGTTCATTGTTAGCTGCATTTTGCGCATATAACATACCAGGCATTTTTTTATCAACATCTGGATCAGATGGTGACAAATGATTGACAGCAACACTTACAGCGCCAGAGTATGCATTTCCGTTTTCATCTTGAAATGCCCCATCAAATTTTATGGTCGTTCCATTGGGTAAATTTACTTCGCTATCAGTACCTGCCATGCCAAGATTCACCAATTCTTCAGCCATTGCTTTAATGTCTGCATAGTTTACACCTGAGGTTGGCACCATAGATCGAGACATGTCGATATATCCAGCTTTTTTTGCGGTTATATAAGCAAAACGCTCATAGACAGAAGCATCGTTGATTATAAAGATTCCATTAGCGTCGGTGGTCGTCACGTCGTTACCAATTTCTACTTGCACGTTGCTTAAAGGGTCATCATTTTCATCTACTATTTTGCCCATAAAATCTCTGTTAACCATGGCTCCCCAGTTTTCAGAAAATTCATTTTCTTCGGGTGGATTGTCATTTACATCTTTTTTACAGGATGTGAATAAAACTACAAAGCTTACTAATAAACTAAGTATCAATACCGATTGTTTTTTAAATGTTTTCATTATACTTGTTTTAAAGTTTATACTCTTACATCAATTGAGTACTTATTTTGTTACCCTTAAAAGATCATTTTTTTCTAATAGATTATTCACCTAGGGCAATAAAGTTTCCAAAACCTGTCGCTAAAGTGGCCGTATTTGTTAGATCTCCTGAGCTTATATTGTAAACGTGAAGTCCGTCCGCATCCGTAACATACGCATAATCACCTTGAAGGGCCACACCGCTAGTTCTACTCAGCACTTTAAAATCTGCCATGGTCATGGTGCTTAATTCAATCATTCTGATGCCGTCAAACCCATTTTGTAGCGGAGCGTTAGCACTGTTTTTACAGGTAATAAAAGCAAACCCATTTTTTATAGCTAAGGCAGTTGCATAGCCTTCATAATTATATTCATCTATCAGCACTAAAGTGGTAGCATCAAATTTTTTGAGTTTTTTGTCGATACTATTTGCCACATAGATATACGTACCATCGTTCTCAACCCAACTATGGTGTTGACCAAAAGGCGCATCAGGATAGGAAGCTGTGTCAACGTCAGTTGTGTTTGATACAGTAGTTGCAACAGGTGTTCCAGGAGAGGTGACATCATAACTGTGTAAACCATTGGTTTGATCAATCACAAAAAGGGTATTGTTTATTTTGGTAACACTCATCGCATCACCGCCCATATTTAGTTGAGAAGTAAAATTTGTTCCCGCGATATCCACGACATGTATTCCTCGATATGTGTCAGTTAAATAAGAGATGTCTTGCAAGGTGTACATATCACTTAGTAAACTAAAAGCTAGCGTGTTGTTCTTAGCAATAGAAGCCGACGAATTTGGATTATTCGGTGTGCTAATGTTCACAAAATTCACATAAGGAGCTGTGGCATCATATTGGGCAACATAGGCAATATCAGGTGATACACTCACAAAATATCCTGTTGGCATAGGCGTACTGCCCAAAAAAGCAGGAGCATTAGGTGTGGCAATATCGATGACTTTAAAATCCGTTCCATCGGTAATATATGCGTAGAGCGCAGTACCATCTGAGCCGTCAGGGTCTGATGAGCTGCTATCGGTGCAACTGATAAATAAGAAAGTGAGCAGTCCTAAATATAGTATTGTAGTCTTCATTTTTATTTTTTTTAAAGTTTATACTCTTAAATCAATTGAATACTTATTTTGTTACCTCTAAAAGATAATTTTGAATATTTATTCTTATGTATTGTTCTACTATTCGTCTATCTCACCATTGCAATTGTCATCAATACTATTTNCCGGTATTTCGCTGGCACTAGGNTTAGTTTGATNGTTTGTGTCATCACAATCNCCACTATTAATTACATAGCCTGTAGGTGCTGTACTACCAGCAACAATAGAGTTATTAGGATCTCCATAGCCATCATCATCATTGTCTCTGTAATACGTTGTAGCAGCAACACAACTACCATTTTCGCAAACTTCGTCTAGTCCGCATCCTTCAGCATCTTCATCAACAACTCCATTTCCATTATCATCAATCCCATTACAAATTTCGGTAGCCTCGGGATTTAATGAAGCATTAGTATCATCAAAGTCTGTATTGTCAGTCACAAAGCCTGTAGGCTGTGAACAGGATTGTTGTGAGTTGGCTGGGTTTCCAAACCCATCATCATCTGCATCTTGATACCAAGTGAGTTCTGTGCAATCATCTTCTTTTTTACAAGAATAATTTAGGATTAAAAGACATATTAGGATTAAAGTAGAACTTGTTAATTTTAGACCTTTTTTCATTTTTATTGTGTTTGATAGTTTTATTAATGTACAATATCAATGCTGGTGCAGATGATCCCATCTGTAATATTGTGTGTTGTTCCGTTCTCTTCATAGGTGCCAGAAAAGGAGATAGTCACTTGATCGTTAACCGAATTGGCTCCTTCATCAATTTCAAATTGAATAACTACATTGTTTTTTGAATTCAAGAAGACAATATTAGCGACATCATTGGTCGTAAACCAATCACTGCTAAAAGGACTTGTTTCTCCTGTTTCAGTGATGGTTGAGTGATAATAAAATCCTGAATTTTCATCGGTCCAGATATCATAAAACTTACCAATGGCTGCATCATTAAATATTTCAGCAGTAACTAAGGTATTGTCAAAACTAATGCGTGTTCCATCTAGTTTGTAACTGATACCTTCATCACAGTTGTTTGTAGGGTCATTTGGCTGGCAACCAGGTCCTATAATAGTGAGACCAGCAAATAACATAAGAATAGGTAATAGGTTGTTAAGAAATCTTTTTTTCATCTGTCTAATTTTTATATGTGACACAGGGTGTTCGCCATGAGTCATTCCCTTGTGTGTCAAAATTGTATGTGCTCGTTTCATGTGTTAGTTTTTTAATTTTCTACAAATTCAAATAATAGTTGAGGGATAGAGATACTCGGTACAGGTCCACCGTCGCCGATTACATCATAATAATTTGATGCCGTAAAAGTGATGTTCCCTCTAGTTAAAGGAAAACTAACATCCGCAAAGTTTGCCGGTCTGGTTGAGCGACCCGATGAGGAGTCTAATCCATCGCCACCTGTTCTACGAATCGTATAGGTTTGACCTGCCACAACATCAAAGGGCGAAACAGACACATATTGAGGAGCCGAACTCGAAAAAGTTTGCGTTACTGATGGACCTCCTACAATTTCTAATGTGTACGAGACACTCGCATTGTCATAGGCCCAAGGTGTTGTTTGTGCATAACTCTGATATCCAAGAGAACAAATCTGTCCGTCAACACTTGAGGTAAACGTATATTCGTGGCGCTCTAAATCCATTGGCCACATATAATAAGCAGCTTCTGCATCTAAGTTTGTAAAAAGACTTTGCATGGTAGCTACTGAATCATCGCAAGTTGGAGGTGGTATTGGATCCGTACCAGAACAATTGCCACCAATACAAAATGTTGAAGCAATGACTAAAATAACGGGAATAACGTACTTACTAATTGTGTTTCTCATAATATTAAAATTTAAGTGAATTTTTAGTGTTTAATTTAAAATAGAATAGGCTTACGATTGCCAAAAGACAAAGCGCTATAAATTGGGAATGTGACAGTAGATTATCGATAATATAGCCTCTTTGATCCCCTCTAAAAAGTTCTAAAAAACTTCTTGCAATGGCATATAAGGCTACATAACTCAGGAATACCTGTCCGTTAAACTTTTTATGTTTTTTAATGAAAATTAAAACGAGCATTATGCTTACTAATGCTCCTATTTCATAGAGTTGTGTAGGATGTACCGCTATATGATTAGAGGTTGGAAAAACTAACCCGAAACTACTATCCGTAGGACTGCCATAACAACATCCTGCGTTAAAGCAGCCAAAACGACCTATTGCATGGACAATCGTTGTGGTAATAGCTAGAATGTCTAACATAGGAAGCACAGCTATTTTTCGTTTTTTTAAATACCATACTACAACAGGTATAATGACTACAAAAGAGCCATAGAACACGAAACCACCCGAGAAATTATCGAGGAGTTTAGTTGGATGGTTCAAGAAATAGAGAGGTTTTTCGAGATAGTAAAACACTTTTCCTCCCATGAATCCCGCTAGAAAAATGAGGTAAAAGAAATTATTTGATAAATTGTGAATACCAAGCTCTTTTTTAGCCTGCCTTTTGGTGTAAAAGCTCGCAATGAGCGTCCCTAAAATTATTAAGGTTGCGTAGGTATATAATATAAAATCTGAAGTGCCAAAAAACGGAACAAGAAAATCAGGTAATTCAAAATGTAGCAATTCTGGATGCATTTAATTGGGAAATTTTCCTCAAAAGTATGTGCTGTTCTTGAATCAAATAGCCATGAATTGATAGTCAGTTTAGTTTCGTTCGATAAAAGCTTAGTTTCGTTTGATAAAGTGACTATTTAAAGACCTTAAAATTTTTTGTAGATTTGCTTTTAAGCACTAACCAACTCATTCTTACTCAATAATGCATAAATTTTTTCCATTTCTCGCGTGGTTACCTTTAGCAAAAAAATCTTGGAAAGATGATTTAATTGCTGGTATCACAGGTACCATAATTGTCATACCACAAGCAGTTGCGTTTGCGATGATTGCAGGATTACCACCAATTTATGGGTTTTATACCGCGATGATTACACCTGTAGTTGCTGCACTATTTGGTTCTTCCTATCATTTGATTTCGGGTCCAACAACAGCTATTTCAATTGTCGTGTATGCAACGTTGAGTAATTATGTAAATCCTGAAACAGATATAGAAGCTTTTGTTTCTTTAGCGATGGTATTAACTTTCTTAGCGGGTTTTTTTCAGTTTATTATGGGTTTACTGCGGATGGGAAAACTGGTCAACTTTGTTTCACACTCGGTGGTAATTGGTTTTACTGCAGGAGCAGGAATTTTGATTGCCTTTAAACAATTAAAACACGTTTTTGGATTAAATGTACCTCAAGGAAGCACGGTTTTAGAAATTATCAAATATATTGGTGAGCATATAGCTCAGACAAATTGGCATGTATTTGGAGTGGCAATGGGAACACTAGGAATCGCACTTCTTATCAAGCTATTGATTAAACCGCTATCGCGTTACTATATGTTAATAGCCATGGTTTTGGGTAGTTTATTAGCTATTTGGCTAGGCGGAGATTCAGTAGGTATCAAAACAGTAGGAGATGTACCATCACATTTACCACCTTTCAATATGCCAGACTTATCTTTTACGAATGTTAAAAAATTGAGTTCGGGTGCTTTAGTTTTAGCCTTGCTAGGTTTGATTGAAGCTGTCGCTATTGCAAGAGCAATCGCCTTAAGTACACACCAACGTATAGATGGAAATCAAGAATTTATCGGTCAAGGATTATCTAATTTAGTTGCGAGTTTCTTTTCAAGTTATGCGGGATCTGGTTCTTTTACACGATCAGGCGTCAATCATCAAGCTGGTGCGAAAACACCCATGTCGGCTATTTTTGCAGCATTCTTTTTGATGCTCGTTCTGTTGTTTTTCGCAAAATATGCTTCTTACTTACCCAAACCAGCAATGGGCGGTATTATTTTGTTGGTCGGGTATAATTTAGTAGATATTCACCATATCAAGCAAGTGATCAAAAGTAGCAAGCGAGAGTTAATTGTTTTGGCAATTACGTTTTTTGGCACCTTATTTTTCGAATTAGAATTTGCTTTATTAGCAGGGATATTTGCTTCATTGTTCTTTTATTTAGAGCGAACATCAAAACCCAATATCGCTGTTTTAGGATTGAATGCTGATAAGAAGTTCATTAATATGCAGCGTCAGAAAAATTTAAAAGAATGTTCGAGTCTCAAAATCGTTCGAATTGATGGCTCTCTCTATTTTGCTTCAATTGAAGTCGTTTCAGACTTTTTTAGTACTTTATATGATGCCGAGAAAGTTCAGAATATATTAGTGGAATGTAATGGAGTGAATTTTATTGATTTGGGTGCTGCTGAATGGTTAACTAATGAGGTTATCAAATGGCAAGAAAACCGTGGAGGTATCTATTTTTCTGGAATGAAATTAATCAGCCAAGACGTACTTAAAAAAGGTGGCTTTATGCAAAAAATGGGGCAAGAGATATTTTTTAAAGATAAAAGTATAGCGATTACTGAAATACATAAGAAATTTGATGAACCCTGTAAGGAAAAAGCTTTTCGGGAATGTGATGGGGTCATAAAGGTTTAGATACGTGAGAAGTAAAATAAGCTATCCAACGTCTAAGTCAATCAGGTTCTTAACCTGGTTGGTATTTTCTCTGTTTACCAAAGTTTTTAGAATTAAAAAGCAGATGCCCAAAGAGGTACGAAATCTCAAGCCACCTTATTTGGTTTTAGGAAATCATGTCGGTTATTGGGATCCGTTTGTAACAGGTCATTTTCTACCTCATTTTACACATTTTGTTTCGTCTGACACCACGATGCGTAGCCCTTTAATTCGGTTTTTTTTAACACGATTGGGGACCATTCCTATTAAAAAAAACATACGTGATACAAAGGTTATCCGTGATATTATCACCGTTATTAGACAAGGAGAAAATGTAGGTATTTTTCCAGAGGCATTACGAAATTGGTCAGGAAGTACCTTTAAAATGGATCCTTCTATTGCTAAATTGATAAAACTCTTAGATGTACCCGTTGTAGTTCCTATTTTAAAAGGAATGAATTTATTTAATCCGCGTTGGTCCACTAACCTACGATATACAAAAATACGTGTAGAGTATCAGCTTTTGTTTCAAAATGATGAGCTAAAGCACTTATCTAGTGATGAAATTTTTAATCGGTTAAACAAAGCTTTACAACATGATGAGGTTGCGTATCAAAAGGAGGTTATGCATAAAATCTATTCAAATCATAAGGCAGAACACATAAGCCATGCCTTATATATTTGTCCCCAATGTCATGCTATTGACAGTTTTAGAGGAGAAAGAAATGATTTTAGTTGTACCAATTGTTCGTATGATATACATATTAACGAGTATGGATTTTTTAAGCGTAGAAACGAAGGAAAACTATTTTTTGATAACCTAAGAGATTGGTATAATTGGGAAGAAAAGTGGCTATTAAATTATGTAAAAGAGCAGTTTGAGGCTAAAAACACCACAATCATTTTTGAGGATCTTAATTCGAAATTTTATCATAGCAGTACAGAAGGTAAATTAGCATTTGTTGATACCGTAAACCTTAAGTTATATATAGATAGAATTGAAGTAGTTTTTTTTTCTGAAAGAAAAGATTTGGTTCTTAATTTTGATGACTTACAAACCATTAATCCGCAAATAAATGATCGATTAGAAATTTATTATAAGGATGAAGCATTTAGATTTGTTGGAGAGCGCTATGGAGTCTCTGGCCTTAAATGGGAAGTTGCCGTCAATGCCATTTGGAAAAAACTAGAACAAGATCATAAGCTATCGATTTATATTGATCAAGATTAAAAGCACTAGTGTATAACTAAAAAAACCACACTATTTTATTAAAATAGTGTGGTTTTTTAGTAAATTTTATAGATATAAACTTATTTAATACGAGCTTGAAGTTCTGAAATGACGTTAGAATAGCTGCGTAAAACGCGATCCCATTCTTGGTAGAGTTCGTCACTTTTTACACTTGTCAAAGCTCTTCCAGAAAACTCACTCACTAACTTAACTTTAAAGACTAAAGGTTCACTTGAACTTTCCTTTATAATAAAACGAGTTCTTATAGTATTTTGAGTAAAAGATTTTGAGGACCATGCTGTTCTTAGATATCCTGTTTCTTTATCTGTCATTTCAATAACATCAATATAAGATAAAACTATTTGATTGATCAGTTTCCAAGCTTTATCCTTACTAATAGTGTTGACTTTTATTTCAATGTCTACATTAGCAATATCTGTTTGTATTGAAGCTTCAAAGGAGTCATCACGGCGCATTTCTACATAATATGCTTTGGGCGGTTTAGGCATGCTTTTTCGATTACAGAATTCTATTTTCTCAGTTAAGAAGCCAGTCTTTTTAACCACAACCGTAATACATGTGTTTGACGGGACTGTTAATTCCATATTACCTTTTCCTAAAAGTTTCCCATTTACATAAATGTCTGCATCTGGAAGAGAACAACCAAAATCTATTTTTTTAGTTAACAATAACGGGCTATTTTCAGCTCCTGAGCTCGCATTAAAAGATAAAGAGGTTGTCGTAATTAAAAGACTTAAAATTGATAGAATAATGGTAAATTTTCTCATTTTATATTTTTTATAAATTATTGATAATATATTTCCACCAAAGATACTAAAGTTAAAAGAAGAAAAGCTCATTAAATAACTAATTCTGTCTAACATTATCATATTTATTTTCTAGACTTGGTGTGACCCATACTATGTAACTAAAGTACCATTACTGCAACTAATGTGATTACAATCACACTGACAATTGTATTTACTCGTATTTTCGCCACATATTTATTCTGAAGATATTCTGACTAATTAATTATTAACTAACTTGCTGTTTATACAGTATTTATACGATGAACTTAAAACAATTCTTTCCATTCTTAGAATGGCTGCCAAATTATACTAAGGCCTATTTAAAAGGAGATGTTGGTGCTGGTTTAACAGTTGGTGTTATGCTCATTCCACAAGGAATGGCTTACGCATCTATTGCAGGATTACCACCCGTTTATGGTTTATATGCTTCAATTATTCCATTAATCATTTATGCATTATTAGGCACTTCTCGTCAATTAGCAGTTGGTCCTGTAGCCATGGTTTCGCTGTTAACGGCTACGGCAATTGGTTCTTTTCAAGGATTGTCAACAGAGCAATATATTCAATATGCACTCGTCTTAGCTTTTATGGTCGGTGCTATTCAATTCTTTTTAGGGGTATTTAAGTTAGGGTTTTTAGTCAACTTTTTATCGCACCCTGTAGTGAGTGGATTCACTTCTGCAGCAGCATTAATTATTGGATTGAGTCAATTAAAACATTTGTTAGGAATTGAGATTCCAAGAAGTCATCATGTACACGAAATAATAGGGCATGCTATTGAGCAATTTAGAGAAATTAATTGGATTGCATTTACAATTGGTATGCTGGGAATTGCCATTATTGTCAGTGTTAAAAAATGGAAAAAATCATTACCAGGTCAATTGTTTGCGGTAATTTTTGGGATCGTAGTTGTGAGTATTTTTAATCTAGGAGATGGTGCTAACGCAATTAAAATTGTACAAGATATTCCCAATACATTACCTGCTTTTCAAATGATATCATTCGATACGGCTATGTTTCAAGGGTTGTTACCGATGGCTTTAACAATTGCCATGGTTAGTTTTATGGAGAGCATTGCTGTGGCAAAAGCCATTCAGACCAAACATAGAGATTATAAAGTAGTCCCTAACAAAGAACTAATAGGTCTAGGAATGGCAAATATTTTTGGCTCTTTTTTTCAATCGTATCCAACAACAGGAGGGTTTTCTAGAACAGCTGTCAATGATCAAGCAGGAGCCAAAACGGGTGTTGCTGCAATAATTAGCGCTTTATTAATAGTGATTACCTTACTTTTTCTAACCCCTTTTTTTTATAACCTACCAAAAGCAATTTTAGCTTCGGTTATTATGGTAGCTGTTTTTGGATTGATCGATTTGAAAGAAGCCTTAAGTTTGTGGAAAAGTAACAAGCTTGATTTTTGGATGTTGGCGGTTACTTTTATAGCAACCTTAAGTTTGGGTGTTGAATTAGGAATTGGTGTCGGAGTCATATTGTCCTTAGCCATGGTGCTTTTTCAAACAACGTATCCGCACACGGCTATTTTAGCACGCGTGCCCAATTCTCATTTTTATCGAAACATTAAACGTTTTGAGGGTTTGTTAAATAATGAAAAATTGTTGATTTACCGATTTGATGCGCAGCTATTTTTTGCAAATATCAATCATTTTAAAGATAAGTTATACGAATATGAGAGTCGTAAGTCTGATGAATTAAGATTGATAATTATCGATGGAGAAAGTATTAATAATATTGACAGTACGGCAATTCACGCACTAGATGAAATAATTGCTGATTTCAATTCTCGTGGTATCGAAGTCTGTTTTACAGGAGTCAAAGGACCAGTTCGAGATAAAATGATGCAATCAGGATTTACGGAAAAGCAAGGTGACGACCATTTTTTTATGAGTATTCAAGAAGCGGTAGATTGCTATGATATTGCTTGTTTAGATATCATAAAAGAACCAAAATATACTGATTTTACCTCTGAAGCAAAGAATAGAAAGTAGAATTAACATATTTTTTAATATAAAAGTGATTTGCATCACAAAAATGAAATTATAAAACTATAAATTAGCAAACCAATTAAATAGTTCCCAAGTAGTTAGGGAATATTTTTCCAATTAATTAATAACTTTAAATTTATAAACACCATGAAAGTAGAACAATTATTTACAGGATGCCTTGCCGAAATGGCCTATTATATTTCGGATAACGGTGAAGCAGTTGTCATTGATCCGTTACGTGAAACAGAGCCTTATATTAGAATGGCAGAAGCCGATGGTGCTAAGATTAAATATGTGTTTTTAACACATTTTCATGCAGATTTTGTTTCTGGACATGTAGATTTAGCAAAGAAAACTGGCGCAACAATTGTTTTTGGCCCGAATGCTCAAGCAAACTTTGATTTTCATGCAGGAACAGATAATGAGGAGTTTAAAGTAGGGAACCTTACGCTTAAACTTTTACACACACCTGGACATACTATGGAATCTTCTTCGTATTTACTGATAGATGAAAATGGTAATACGCCCTATGTATTTACAGGCGATGCTTTATTTATTGGAGATGTTGGTCGTCCAGATCTAGCAGTAAAATCAGGCACAATTACCCAAAACGATTTAGCTGGTTTCTTGTTTGAATCATTACGGAACAAAATCATGACCTTACCTGATGATATTATCGTATATCCAAATCACGGAGCAGGTTCTGCTTGTGGAAAAAACATGAGTTCAGAGACATTTGATACGCTTGGTAATCAAAAGAAAACCAATTATGCACTGCGTGCAGATATGACTAAAGAGGAGTTCATTACTGAAGTAACAACAGGTTTAAAAACGCCTCCACAATATTTCCCGAATAATGTTCGTATGAACAAAGGAGTTAATGAAGATATTGATAAGGTTATTTACAAAGGAACAACACCTATAGATGCCGCTAGTTTTAAAGAATTAAGCGAACAAAAAGATATCTTGGTGATTGATACCAGATCAAAAGAAGATTATACAGAAAAAGGAACAGTACCTGGAGCATGGTTTATCGGTGTTGATGGTACTTTTGCACCTTGGGTTGGAGCATTGATTACGGATATCAAACAAAAAATAATCTTTATTGCTGAAAACGGTAGAGAAAATGAGATTGTAACTCGTTTTTCAAGAGTAGGATATGATAACGTACAAGGATATCTGATAGGTGGAATAGAAAACTGGGTTGATCACGGATTTGAAGTAGATAAAATTGGTAGTATTTCTGCGATTGAATTTTCACATCGATTAGGAGATGGTTCTATGGATAAAGCAGTTGATGTGCGTAAAGAAAGTGAGTACCTTTCAGAACACGTAGTTAATGTAGAAAACTTCCCTTTAGATGATATTCATGCTAACTTTGCTGAAATTGATGCCTCAAAACATTATTTCTTACACTGTGCAAGTGGTTACCGTTCGTTAGTAGCAGCATCCATACTTAAATCAAATGGTGTTGCAAATGTAACGGATGTTCGTGGAGGTTTTGAAGATATTAAAGAAACAGACGCTAAATTAACGGAGTATGTTTGCCCAACAACTCTTTTATAATGAAATTTTAAAATAACAATTGCTGCCAGTTCTAGTAAGAGCTGGCAGTTTTTTTGTAACAAATATTACTTACTACCAAATTGTAAAACATATTTTTGCTGAAAATTACAACTAAAAATAATACCTAAAATGAAAACAATCACACTAGTAGTATTTACAAGTTTATTATTTATGGCTTGCACGCCAAAAGCACAAACGGCTGTAAATAGCTCAACAAAAACAGTTGCTGTTGCTGAAAACGCTATTGAGCGAGTAGATGCAACCACTTTTAAACAACAAATAAATGAGGGCAATGTACAATTAGTAGACATTAGAACACCTGGAGAATTCAATCAATCACATATTAGTGGATCTCTAAACTATGATTATTACCAACGTACATTTATGTCTCAAATGAATACGTTAGATAAATCAGAGCCTGTTTACATCTATTGCCGCAGTGGTTCACGTAGTCGCAGTGCATCCTCTAAATTACAGAAAGTGGGCTTTACCAAAATATATGACCTAAAAGGAGGAATAAATTACTGGTTGCGTGATGGTTATAAAATGGAGAGGTAAAAAGTATAAGAATAAGATATCCAGTAAATAGATTTATCAAACATTAAAATAGAATAATGAAATTAAAACACCTAACATCCTTAGTGGTACTCATTTTATTAGTATCAAGTTGTAAATCAACTGACAAAGAGTCTACATCTCCTGAAATAAAGATTGAAGTAAAAACTGAAAAACAAGATCATGGTATTGTAACCAAACAAAGTCATGTTGATGTTAAAACGACCATGGATCGTTTAGAAGACCTAATCGCTAAGAAAGAAGGAATCAACCTCTTTAATAGAATAAACCATGCGGAAAACTCTCGAAATACCGGGGCTGAAAATGTGGCTGATTCTGAGTTGATAATATTTGGAAATCCAAAAGTCGGTTTAAAAATGTTATCGAAAGACCCAAAAGCGGGACTTGATTTACCTTTAAAAATTCTAGCATATGAAGGGAAAGATGGTAAAGTATATGTGTCGTATAGAGCAGTTTCGTTTTATAGTCAGATTTATGATTTAGAGAATTGCGAAGCTACCGGTAAGATGAATGGCGCTATCAATAAGATGAGTGATATCATCATAAAATCTCCTGAGGATTTTAAGCTATTCATAGAAAAAGCTAAAGCTAAAAAGCAATAGTAAATAGTGTAGAACCCATCCTTAATATTCCAAAATAATCAAAAACTGTCTTTCATTAGGCAGTTTTTTTTGTTTTATCGAGTTCATCTGCGATAAGTTTCCCACATTTGTAAAATGTCATTACAAGAGTATTTATTAAAAAAGGATTATTATAGTATTCCTTTAAAGAAAACCAAAACAAACCATTTTTCATTGCATGCTAAAATCAATGGTGTTAAAGGATATTTTATTTTAGACACAGGTGCTTCAAATACGTGTATTGGTTTAGAATTAGTAGAGAAATTTAAACTAAAAGCAGAGGAATCTGAAACCAAGGCGGCAGGAGCAGGAGCAACCGAAATGGATACGCAACAAGCTTCAGATGTAAAGATAAAAATAGGTAAATGGAAGTATTACAATTTACATCTAGTCCTTTTTGATTTAAGTCATGTAAATACCGCACTAATCAATAACCTTGTGAAACCTGTTGATGGTATAATAGGGGCAGATGTGTTAGAAAAAGGAAAAGCAATCATTGATTATAAAAAGAAACGATTATATTTGAAAAAGAAACTCTTTTTGTATTGATTAAAATTGATAGTATTGAAATTGTGTAATAATGAGTAGACGTGTATTATTATTAGTGAGCATAATGTTGTTTGTTTCCTGTAAAGAAACCTATCAACCTAGAGTAACTATCGAGCTAAACATTCAAGAATTCAAGATAGATAGCACCAGCATACGAGCAATAGTAGCAGTAGATAAAAATACGATGTATTTTACAGGAGCAAATGCCAAATACGGATTTTCAAAGGATGCTGGTAAGTCATGGAATATTCAAGATATTGTGTATCAAGATAGCATACTACCAGAATTTAGAAGTATCGCAAAAACCAAAGAGGCCGTTTTTGTTCTAAATGTGGCAAATCCTGCTTTATTATATAAAATTGTTGATACAAAGGCCGAATTGGTCTATATTGAAAATCATCCAAAAGTGTTTTATGATTCTATGGCTTTTTTTGATGACCTCAACGGGATTGCCATGGGTGATCCAACTGATACTTGTTTGTCGATTATTAGGACATCCGATGGTGGCAATTCATGGCAGAAAATAGATTGTTCCAACTTACCAAAATTAGCCGATGGCGAAGCAGCTTTTGCAGCGAGCAATACCAATATCAAGATTGTCAACAATACGGTTTGGATCGTTACAGGAGGAACAAAAGCACGTATCTTTAAATCGATAGATAAAGGTGCAACTTGGCAAGTATTTGGTACGCCCATTATACAAGGTAATGGTGCACAAGGTATTTATTCAGTTGATTTTTATGATGAAAAAAACGGAATTATCATTGGTGGTGATTACTCCAATCTAGAAGGAAACCAAAATAACAAAGCCATCACAAAAGATGGTGGTGAAACATGGACTTTAGTAGCGAATGGTCAAGATCCAAATTATAGAAGTTGTGTGCAGTATGTACCCAACACAAATGGTCAAGAGATTTTTGCAGTCGGTAAAATGGGAATTTCTTTCTCAAACGATGCCGGTCTTACTTGGAAAAAAGTGAGTAATGCCGATTATTACACCATTCAATTTGTAGATCAAAATACGGCTTGGTTGGGTGGACATGAGAAAGTAGGGTTGACGCTTTTTGGAAGTGATTAGCTTTTGGCTAAACTCAGTTTATGATTCTTTTTATCCCGTTTTTAAGCATGCTAACATGAAAATTTAAAAGCAAACCCAATTTGTAATTTCCTAGTCTTAAATAAGTGAGCACTTGAGCTGTATGAACATCGTTTAAAACTTCAACGGTTTTTATTTCTATTACAACTTTTTCCTCAACAAGTAAGTCAATTCTATAGCCGTGGTCTAATTTAACTTCTTTATATATAATAGGCATTGGTTTCTCTTTTCGAACAGATAATCCAATTTTTTTTAATTCATAGAATAAACATTCTTGATATGCTGATTCTAACAAACCAAGTCCTAATTGTTTGTGAACTTCAATAGCACACCCAATAATCTTTTTTGATAAGGTATTTTCAATCATATTCTTTTTTTTCTTTGAGAAGCTTTGTGATTTCTTTGTGTTCCGATGTAAATCGGTACTTTGTGTAATAGCTATTGCACAGAGATACGCAAAGAAGTCACAAAGTCACTCAAAGGAGTTTTGCAAAATAATACGCAGTATACTTATGCTGAATGTTTAACAAAACAGCATAAAGCCTACTGCGTTTAGCATAAAGCAATTAATAATCTACTTCCCACTCAACATAACCAACTCATTCCCGATCACTTCAGTTACATAGCGCTTATTCCCATCTTTATCATCATACTCACGATGTGTTAATTTGCCACTAATAGCGACTTCTTTTCCTTTTTGTAAATATTTTTCTGCGATTTCAGCTTGTTTGTTCCAGAATACAACTGTATGCCATTCAGTATTCGTGATTTTTTCACCTTGTTTATTGGTGTAACTTTCATTGGTAGCAATACTCAATTTTGCCATTTTTTTACCCGAATCGAAATTTTTAATTTCAGGATTGTTTCCTAAGTTTCCGATTAATTGTACTTGGTTTCTTAACGTATTCATAAGATAAGGTATTATGCCTGTTTATTTACAGACGTTAGTATAATTTGTTTTTGTCTTAAGGAGATAATAGTTTCTCGGTTTCGACAGTGCAAATAACTGACGACTGGTAAAATCATATCGGTATCTAAACGATTACTTTCGTAAATAAACGGTTAAAAATGGATAAATATTTTTAAAGANCAGATATACAGTGTNTTATGTTTTTCATGAGATCTTAAAAAGAGTAGGAGTAAATTATTTTTAGTAACTTGTATTTCTAAAAAGAACTATTGAGAAAATATCGGGTCTAATTTTAGATGAAGAACCAAACAGATGATTGACGAATCAAAGCTTATCGAGGATTTAAAAAATCCTGCCTTAAAAAACAAAGCATTTACTACGCTTCTTGACTTGTATCAAGAGCGTTTATATTGGCATATTCGTAAGATGGTAGTTACCCATGAAAATGCAGACGATGTCTTACAAAACACATTTATAAGAGTGTTTAGAAGTATAAAAACATTTAAGGAAAAGAGCACCTTATTAACTTGGATGTATCGTATTGCCTATAATGAATCTTTACGGTATCTTGAAAAAAACAATAAAATAAGTCATTTATCAATGGATGAAATTGAGCTCAAAAATCAAGATGTATTAACGCAAGATATTTATTTTGACGCAGATGCAGTACAGCAAAAACTACATAAAGTGGTGGAGCAATTGTCAGACAAGCAAGGTATGGTTTTCAAGATGAAATACTTTGATGATTTAAGTTTCAAACAAATTGCAGCAATTAGTGATGTGAGTGAGAATACCCTAAAATCATCTTATTATACGGCTGTTAAACTAATTGAAGAAAAAATGCTTGCTAGTTAATGCGTAGTATTATTTTAAAAAAATTAAAAATATAATTGAATATGAGCTATTTAAAAAAAGATTCAGATAAAAAAACTTTAGCGCAAGAGCATAAAGATTATTTAGGTTTGGACATACCAAAAGATTATTTTATAAATTCTAAAAAAAATATTTTAAAGAATATTTCAAAAGCAGAAGGAGAAGTAAAGCCCATCAGGCAATTTAAAAGTGCTTACTTTTATCCAATAGCAGCCTCATTACTATTGGCACTCGGATTAACTTTTTGGATTCAAGACAACAAAAGTGTAACTCCTATCGAGTTTAATAAAATGAAAATGACTCAATTTTCCCCAGAAAACAATGAATCTTTAGTTGCTTCTCTATTTGTAGATGAGTCAGATATGGACAACTTTCTGGATGCGTATGTTATGAATGAAATCATTTTAGAAACGGCCATTGAAGAATATAATTTAGATGCCATCTTTATCAATTCATTTTTTGTAGAAGACTCATTGATTGATAAGTATTTTGATGAAAACATTATAGAAAGCATGCTTCTCTAATTTTTTTGCATCCGAATTCAAACTTTTTTACAAATAGTAGTTCTAAGATATAAACAACATAATCATTTAAATATAACAAGAATGAAAACACAAATTAAATCTTTATTCACATTAGTAGTTTTACTGACAATCATAACAGCAAACGTTGAGGTCTTTGCACAAGAAACTGACAATGCACAGCTAATTATGAATGAGTTAACGATACAACAACAAGAAATGCTTCAAAATCAAAAAAAATTGATGAAGCAAAACCGTCAACAATTAAGAGAAACTTTAACCGACGCTCAATTAGCTCTTTTACAAGATCAAACACAAACGAGAGAGCAAGTAAGAAAACAACTTAGAGAAAGTTTTTCAGAAGAACAAATGGCTTTGGTACAAAATCAAGAAAGAAATATGGAACGTACACGACAAGAGTTTAGAAATTCTTTAAGCGAAGAACAAAGACAATTGTTAAGAGAACGCGTTAGACAAATGCGACAAGCAAGAGATGGTGGAGAATTAGGAGCAGGCGAACGCATTCAAAACGAAAGACAAAACAGGGTCAATCAAGGTGGAAACTAGTTAGAGATAATGATGTCAAAACTTAAAAATATTCAATTAATCGGGTTGCTATTGTTCTCAATAGCAACCTCTTTCAGTTTGTATAGTCAAGAACCAGAAGAGGATGCAATAGATTTTTTATTAGATGATTTATTTTTTAATGATAAAGAGTTTATCGATGATATTCTAGAATCGTTAAACACCTATAATTATATATATACGAGTGTTTCTTATAATAGCAATACCTTTTTTTCAGGTCGTGATTCAGGAATCAATCAGTTTAATTTAGTGCCTCAAATTGCTTATTATAGCTCAAGCGGATTTAATTTGAGTGTTTCAGGGCAATATTATGAAGTTTTTGAACCCAATTGGGATCTAACAAATCTATCAATAGGTTATGCCAATAGATTAGGAAAAGAAAAACAAGTAAATTACAGTGTTGGATACACACGGTTTTTTTATAGTGATGGATGGGATGGATTTACAAATTCATTTGATCTAAATCTAGGAATCAAGAATAAACAAAGAAATCTAGGGGCTAAAATCGCTGCAACATATTTGTTTGGAACAGATCATTCCTTTCAGATACGTCCTCTAATCTATGGGATTATTAATATTTCAAAAAATACAAAGTATAGCCTAAAGTTTAAACCACAACTCAATTTTATTATCGCACAACAAACCTTAGCCTTAGAAAAATTGATCGGTCAAGGAGTTAATACCGAAGTAGAATATGTGTACGAAGATGTCTTTGACTTGTTTAATAGTCAAATTAACCTACCAGTAAGTCTTACAACAAAATCATGGAACCTTGAGCTCGGGTATAACCTTAATCTCCCAAATGCTGTAGCAACAGAACCCCAACTAAACACAACCAGTTTTTTTAACCTTTCTGTAGGATATTTATTTGACCTTAAAAAAATATAACTGCGATAGTTAGTAGTGTAAAAGGAGTAATTTATTTAGACTTTTCTTAACAAGTTAGTGTAGACTAATTCTGTAACTTAGCCTTAGTTAACCAAACAACCAGTAAGGTTTTTTCAAATTATAACATTATGATTCAAGTCATTAAATGGGTTTTAGTCTTACTACTCACAACTTTATCACTATTTGCACAAGATACTTTTTCCAATAAAGGAGGCAGTAAATATGAGTTTACGCTACTTAAAGACTTAGAAGCTACACCTGTTGAAAATCAAAATAGAACAGGTACTTGTTGGAGTTTTTCTGCACTTTCGTATATGGAGTCTGAGATTATACGATTAGGTCACAAACCTGTCGATTTATCTGAAATGTATGTCGTTCGAAACGCCTATTTAGGAAAAGGCGAATCTTATTTACGGATGAATGGAATGTTTAACTTCGGACAAGGTGGCGCATTTCATGATATTCCTTGGGTGATTAATCGCTACGGAATCGTTCCAGAACATATTTATATGGGATTAAATTATGGGTATGAGCAACACAATCATAACGAAATGGATGCTGCCCTAAAAGGGATGCTCGAAGCCTTTAACAAAAAGCCACAAAATAAAAAGCTGACCAAAAACTGGAAAAAAGCTTTTACCGAAGTAGTCGATGCCTATTTAGGAAATTTGCCTGATGATGTAACCAATTTCACTTTTACGGAGGATGGAAAAACATACAACCCTATTTCTTATGCAAAAAGTTTGGGCTTAAATATGGATGATTATATCAGTTTGACATCCTATACACACCATCCTTTTTATAGTCAATTTGTTTTAGAAGTCCCTGATAATTGGGCGATGAAGTCCTCGTATAATTTACCATTAGATGAATTGATGGAAGTGATGGAATACGCTATTAACAACGATTTTACCTTTGCTTGGGGCGCCGATGTTTCTGAAAAAGGATTTTCAGCTAAAGATGCTTTGGCGATACTTCCTGAAGATCCGAATACGATTCAAGAAAAAGGAAAAGATGCCGAATTTTTTAATAGTGTTGGCAAAGATAAAGTGAGTAATGCATTTGTACAACCTGTAAAAGAAAGATGGGTAACGCAACAAGAACGTCAAGATGCCTTTGATGAACAAACTACCACAGACGACCACGGCATGCACATCACAGGAATGGTCAAAGATCAAAATGGCAGCAAATATTATATCGTTAAAAATTCATGGGGAACCAAATACAACGAACGTGATGGCTATTTTTATGCATCATTTCCCTATGTGCGTTATAAAACGATGAATATTCAAATTCATAAAGATGCCCTACCAAAAGGTATTAAACAAAAACTCGGAATACAATAGAATTAGGCTTTACTATTGTATAAATTGAACAGAATAGACGAAGTTATTTTGTGCAATAATAAAACAAAAAAAAAGTAGGCATAGCCAAAGCTAAGTTGAGGCTTTTTTGTGAGATTAGTGTGCAAAAGAACAAGTTTAAATGGATAAGTTATACAATTGCAAAGCCTTGGATTAATAATGATAATAGGCTGTTTCAACTCGAGGCAGCCTTTTTTCGTGTCAAAAATTTAACCGCAAAGCTCGCTAGGTTTTTACGCAATGTTCGCAAAGGCTTTGCGTTCTTTGCGGTTAAATATATCTTTGATTGTTATCTGTATCAAGATGAAATTTTACATAAAAAGGCATCAATACTTTTAAATTTCGGAAAGGTTTTTGCGGTAACTTTACATAAATAAACCGCTCCTATGTATAAACCTCTTTTATCTTTATTATTCGTTTTAAGTTTTTGCACTATTACTGCTCAAACAGTTTATAGTGTCGATTATGAAAGTCAGGCAGATGTAACAGTCTTTGTGGTTGATTATGAAAGTCAATGTGACTTAAAAGTGTATAAAGTTGCTTATGAGAGTCAAGCTGGAAACAATGATGGTACCTGGTTTTTTGTAGATTATGAAAGTCAGGTTGATAAGACCATCTACTTTGTTGACTATGAATCACAAGCCGATATTAAAATCTATTTTGTCGATTATGAATCACAAGCGGGTTGGCGAGAGAATGCCAAAAAACACCTAATGTATTAGTATTTATGTAGTCTGAGTTTCTGCTTTTGAAATTTTGCCACAAATGCACGAATTCTTCATTCGTGAATTCGTGGCGTAATTTTTTTTTGATACCTCGATGGCTCTGCTTCGAGGTAGTTCATTTAGATTTATTAAAGCCTAAATTCACTCAAATAATCCAAAGGAGAAACCAAGCAAATGATATTTTTTGGAGAAAAGACTAAAATGCCAATCATTGGAGCGTAAACAATAAACTTAGATGTTAGTTTGTCTCTCATGTGGAGCTTTTTTATTCTACAAAAGAAAACATATAAAAAAAGTCCCACCGAAGCAGGACTAAAGATTTTCATCTACGGCATATAGCCTTATTGTGATAAGATTAAAGATTAGAATAATTTTTCACTACACAAATATAGTAATTTTTTTTAAGAATCATACGTACCTATTTTTAGGAAAAAGCTTACCTTTAGACTTCTTAATTAAAAAATTGAAAGCTATGTCAAAAATTTTAGGACTCGATTTAGGGACGAATAGTATTGGTTGGGCTTTGGTGGA